>ULRR01036237.1_pt1 | contig 19474 bp, 17 predicted proteins | sample 1955651 | NCBI WGS metagenome assembly ULRR01 (sample SAMEA4835688, study PRJEB28245) | human gut metagenome | biome: gut microbiome; material: fecal sample | place: Denmark | collected 2008
CTGTGGGCATACCTTGTCCACGAGGAACAGACGATGGCAACCGGTCGTGAAGCCGGTGCGGCATTGCCGGTATACGGACAGCTTCGCGGCAAAGATCGGGTGCAGGTCATTACCTTCAATTACACCACTCCGGCGGCAGCCGCCTCACCCACGGCGATTTACTTCAACGGCAACCTGACCGACTATGTGGACATCGAGAACAAGAATGACCTACAGGCGGGCGACATCTGTTCCCTCGACCTCCCCGGTTTCTTCCGCGACCGTCTGGCAGGCGAGATAAGTTTGGAAGGCGAACGCCTTGCCCTTCCCATCCCGTCGTTTATGCCGCCTTTGAAACTGAAGCCCGTCATCTCGGGCAGGTATGTCACGACGTGGTACCGCACGGCGGAAGCCCTTGCTCGTGCCGAGCGCATTCTCGTATTGGGACATTCCTTCCGCGAAGGCGACGCTTTCTTCAACGACATGCTGCGTGCCAACCGCCGTGCGGAAATCATCGTCATCGGCCGCGACCTGGAAACGACCTGCCGGGATGTCTGCACCACCCTCCAACAATCGGAGCACCGGTACACACCCCTCACGATACAAGGGCATCCCGCACGGAAGTACGACAATCGTGTAACGGTAATCGGAGCGGACTTGAAGGAAGTGGATTTGGGAGAATGGATGAAGTGATGTGATTTAGCCAAATAACCGAACGAATTTTAGCCAAATAACCGAATAAAACTTGGCCAAATAACCGAATTAAACTTGGCCAAATAACCGAACGCTCTATGTTTTGTTTGGATAATCAGATAATTAGCTATATCTTTGTACAAAACAAGATTTAGCTGAAATGGTAACGGAATATAAACCTCGAATCGCAGATAAACTGCTGGAACGTAAATTGGCAGGCAAAGGGGCAGTTCTTTTGGAAGGTCCTAAATGGTGTGGTAAAACGACAACAGCCGAGCAGATAGCCAAGAGTGTGCTTTATATGTCGGAAACGGGCAGAATAGAGCAAAACAGGCAACTGGCTAAAATAAATCCTTCGTTGTTATTGCGTGGCGATAAACCGCGGCTGATTGATGAATGGCAGGTAGCTCCTTCGCTTTGGGACAGTATTCGTTTCGAGGCAGACCATGCTTCGGATTTGGGACTGTTCATTCTGACCGGATCATCTGTTCCGGCTGATATGAGCGAAGTCGTACATTCCGGAACAGGTCGCATCGGATGGCTTAGGATGCGTCCGATGTCATTGTGGGAATCCGGAGAGTCAACGGGTGATGTCTCGCTTGCTTCCTTATTTGAAGGTTCGGAGACGGTTGCCGGGTTGTGTACAAAAACGATAGAGGATATTGCGTTTCTGGCATGTAGAGGCGGATGGCCTTTGGCAGTAGGTATGGAAAAAGACATAGCCTTGGATCAGGCATTCGATTATGTCGATGCAGTAGAGCAGCGGGATATTTCACTTGCAGATGGCGTTAGGCGGGATGCGGTCCGTACCCACCGCTTGTTGCGTTCTTACGCCCGTCATCAGGGGGCACAAGCTTCCCTTGCAACCATTAAGGCAGATATGCTGGCAAACGAGTCGGATACTTTGGATGAAAGCACGATAGCCGCTTATGTCAATGCGCTTAAAAAAATATTTGTGATTGAAGACGCGGAAGCATGGAACCCGAATTTGCGTTCGAAGACAGCCATCAGGACATCCGATACCCGTTATTTTGTAGATCCCTCCATCGCTACGGCTGTCATGGGGTTGGGTCCCATGGATTTGATGAACGATTTAAATACATTTGGTTTGGTTTTTGAAACCCTGTGTATGAGGGATTTAAGAGTGTATGCCGATGCTTTGAATGGAAAAGTCTATCATTTCAGAGATAAGAATGGGCTGGAGTGTGATGCGGTCATACACCTTAGAAACGGTTCTTATGGTTTGGTGGAGATTAAGCTTGGAGGCGATAATCTGATTAAAGAAGGTATGGCTTCTTTGAAGGCATTAGCCGGCAAAATTGACACGACACGGATGAAGAAACCTTCTTTCCTGATGGTATTGACGGCAGCAGGCCAGTATGCCTACCGCAACGAGGAAGGTATTTATGTGGTGCCAATCGGGTGTTTGAAAGATTGATATATATAGGACATCCTCACCCGTATAATGAACGGGGATGAGGACTACCTTGTCATGCTTTCCTGTTACTGTGTGCTTGTTCACAAGGAAGAAAAAGAGTGCGTATAGTCAGAATGCTTCTGAAGAAAATGCGCAAGACTCCATACAAGCTGCAAAAATACTTGCTCATACTGACTTACGAGGATTTTGCCGCCAACGAGTGGAAGATGCTGATGCCTGACTGTGTATGAGAGTCATTAGCTGTCAGTCTGCCGGCAGTGCTGTCGATTGTAGAGAAAGCAGGAAAGATGCCGAGTTATAAGGACTTGCGGATGCTGTCATTTCTGCAATCGTTGGAAGATGATTTGAAATAATCCGTATCTAAAGAATGTACTCAAATGAATAATCTTATAGAGTCCGTTCTCACTTATATAATGAATGGAGATGAAGGCAATCTTGCCATACTTCCCTGTTACTATGTGCCTGTTCACAAGGAAGAAAAAAAGTGTGCATAGTTAGAAATCCGGTTAAAATCAGTGTATTTTTTTATTTTTCAAAATTCATACAGGCGTAACTGTTTAATAATAATGGGTACGCTGTATGGGGCGAATACCTATTTCCATTAAGAATGTTCAATTTTTTAAAAAACGAAACAAATAGGAGGGGCTTTATTTGTTTCCTACCATTTTTAAAGACTGGTGCTTTCCAATACTTACTACCAATTTTAGATATAGCAATGGATGGATTGCTAATTGGAGTTTTCATATATCTCTTGATATGCTGGAATTTAAAAAGAAATAAAAAAATAAACATATTCACCCGAATTATATTAATTTATTTCATAATTATAGGATTCTCTACTTATATAAATAATGGCGTAATATTTCATTATTTAGTCACTTTTATACGCATAAATACTATTGTTCTCTATATTAACAATTTTATGCTAAAAAAAGATTTCGATTTTGATACTATCCTTTTGCCTTTGGTCCTTTTGTTTTCAGCTAATATTATATCTTTTCTTTTATATCCGAAAGGGATGTATACAATGATAGGAGCAAATGGCGAATTCTATAGTTCTGAAGTCTGGTTAATGGGGGGAAAAAATGCCTATTTTTACTATATAGTATTTGCCATTACAATTAGTTTATTAAAAACTTGTACTAGAAATAAAGATATAACACAACAAATAAAAACAAATTATATACTTTTTGCTCTTTGTTTGATTAACATTTTTATTTGTTCAAAATCTTCAACTGCCATAATAGGGTTGTTATTTATAACCGGATGTTTTATTTTAGAAAATAAAATAAGGATAAAAGATAAGAAATGGATTGTATTATGTTTTTTACTTATGATAAGTACGACTTATTTTCTTGTTTTTTCACAAGATAATTACATAATGCAACAAATATCATCTTTTACTGGTAAAGACATAACTTTTACAGGGCGTACATTTATATGGCTAAAAACAATAGAAGCTATTCCAAATAATTTGTGGCTAGGACATGGATTAGAAAATACGGAACAAACAATTGAAACGATTGGACAAACGACTTCACATAATAAATACCTTTGGATACTATATTATAGTGGAGTAATAGGATTCATAGTTTTTATTTTAATGTTACTTCTCGTCATGAGGAAATTATATGTTAATTATGAACTTCCAATAGTTAGGAAATTAGCTTTTTGCTTTTTATCTATTCTACTAACTTGGAGTGTAGAAGTATATGATATGAATCCATTAATAGTAGGAGTCCTTACTATTTGTTTCCTTGCTAAAGAAATACTTGCATCTAAATTCACAACAAATTATTCAAACTCATCATTTATTGCAAAATGAAATACTTAATATATTGTGGTCCAGGCATAGGAGATTTCATTTTAATATTGCCTATGGTAAAATCTATACGAGATTATGATCCTAACGCATACATTAAAATTATTACGACCTCAAATAAAAATAGAATAAAGAATAATCTTATATTGTTTAAACTACAAAGGTTAATAAATGACTATGATTATTATTCAAGTCATGAGTTATCTCATACCATTGTTTTTATAATGAAGAATGGAATTAAAAAATTTGATTATGGTTTTGTTCTACAATATACAGACAATGATTCTACATCAATATATCCTTCCATATTTATTAATTTATCATCACGAACGACATGTGGTATACGCATAACTTCAAATAAAAACATAAAATACAACAAATATATAGATAGAGAAAAAGGAAAAAGAATTGTTGATTACCCCATGTCCATGCTTGAAGCTTTTGGAATTCCTAAATCCAAAGATATTAATAATATTTTAGATATAAATAGAATCAATTCATATCAATTCAATATCCCATACAATCATACAAAAAAAACTATAGCTTTGTGTATAGGAACAGCATCTGTATCAATGAAAATAAATGGGGAATTAATAATAAATGATGCAAAAAACTGGGACTATATCAATTGGTTACATTTAGCCTTTAAATTAAGTAAAGATTACAATGTGTTTTTATTAGGAGGGAAAAAGGAAGCAAAAGAATTGGAAAACATTAAAGATTTCCAATTCTTGCCTTCTCAGATATTTAATTTTATTGGAAAAACTTCTTTAGGCGAAAGTCTTTACATTTTACAGCAATCTAATCTTATTGTAGGAGCAGATACCGGACTTATGCATTGTGCAGGTGCATTGGGTAAAACTAACCTTACTTTATTTGGGTGTACTGATTATCGAGAATATCTTCCTATGGGATCCCAAAGCCAGTATATTACAGCAAATGAACCTTGCTCTCCATGTTTTGGAACAAAAATGTCTGTTCTATGCAAGCATAAAAATTGTATGAAACATTTAACTGTAGACATGGTTTACAATCGCATTATTCATATATTATAATAGACGTTAATAGACATTTATGAACATAAACCTTTCCACAAAAGATGTAATGTGGAGTTACGTTGGCATTATTATGTCAATGGCTTCAAATTTATTACTGCTACCCTTTATTGCCTACTATTTAAACAGTGAAATGTTAGGTTTGTGGTATGTATTTGGAAGTATAGGCACAATAGCTATGCTATTTGATTTTGGATTTGCGGTGACATTTGCCCGAAATATAACATATTGTTGGAGTGGGGCGAAAACCTTACAAAAAGAAAATGTTTCTTTTACAGAAAATATTTCACCTGATTATTCCCTTATGGGCAATGTCCTGCAAGCATGCAGAATTGTTTATTTTCGTATATCCATCGCTGCCTTAATATTATTATTTATAGCAGGAACAGCTTACATTGCATATGTTTCCCGTAATATATATGGAACGCGGCATATCTGGGCATGGATTATTTATGCGGTAGCAATCTATCTTAATTTGTATTATGGATATTATGCCGCATTCCTTCGAGGAGTAGGTGCTATAGACGCCGCAAATAAAAATACAGTTATAGCTAGAAGTTTACAGATTTTAGTTACAATAGGTATGTTAGCACTAGAAACCGGCATAATAGGAGCCTGCACAGCATATTTATTATACGGTACCGTTTTTCGAGTTTTAGGTAAATATAAATTTTACCGCTACAAACAAATTGGACAGCATCTTGCTAAAGTAAAAAATAATATATCCCACCAAGAAACTAATAAATTAATAGGTGTGGTATGGCATAACGCATGGCGTGATGGCATAATTGCAATTTCTAACTATTTCAGTAATCAAGTAACAATACTTATTTGTTCACTTTTTCTTACTCTCTCTGAAACAGGTGTTTATTCTATTGCAGTTCAAATAGCCATGGCTATCGCAACAATAGCAGGTACGCTGTATACAGCCTATCAACCTGAAATTCAAGCTTCCTATATAAGTAAAGACATAAATCATATGAAATCTGTGATGTCACTTATAGTAATAAGTTTTATCTTATTATTTGTAATTGGAACGATTATTTTCATCTTATTTTTTATGCCTTTATTGGAATATATCAAGCCAGGTATAATGGTATCTATTCCAGTTTTGTTGGGTATATGTACTTATCATTTCATTTTGAAATTTAGGGATATCTTCTCATCCTATTTTTCATGTACTAACCGTATATGTTATATGAATGGATTTATTGTATCAGCTTTATTATGTGTAGGCTTATCATTCATTTGTGTAGGTTATTTTCATTGGAGAATATGGGGATTAATATTTGCCCAAATAATAAGTCAACTCATATACAATGTATGGAAATGGCCTATGGCAGCATCTAAAGAAATGAAATTATCTCTAAATGAAATGATTATATTAGGATTATCTCAACTACAAGCCAATCTAAAAACTATAAATAGTACAATCTTAAAATAAGCACTAGAAATATATTATATGAGTAAGATAGGAATACTAACCTACCATTCTGGCTTTAATTACGGAGCTTGTTTACAGGCATTTGCTTTACAAACAACCCTTTCTAAGATGGGATATGATAATGAAATCATCAATTTTGAAACGGAACGGTTTGTCGCAAGCCGGGAAATGTTTTCAAGACATCCCAAACGACTGAAAGAGATTATTAAACTTTTCTCAAGATTACCTTATTGGAAATCGTTACATGAACGCGAACGGTTGTTCAACAATTACACCGTGAATGTGCTTAATGCTACCAGACGGTATTTTACGGAACAGGAAGTAATCGACAACATTGATAAATATAACTGCATAATTTGTGGTAGTGACCAAATATGGAACCTTTCACAGGATGATGCACCGGCTGCCAATTTGTTGTTCTATTTAAATTTTCCCAAACATCAAAGACGTGTTTCGTATGCAGCCTCTTTTGGTAAATGGGTAAAAGAAGCTCCTAAGCATGAAGAAGAATTCATGCCATGGTTAAAACAGTTTGATGCCATTTCCGTGCGCGAAAGCAGTGGTGTAGAATACTTGCGTTCCAAGGGAATAGATTGTACACTGACTCTTGACCCCACTGTGCTGTTGGACAAAGAGGACTATGAACCAATATGTAGGGAACGATTGATTAAAGAAAAATATGTATTGATGTTCGGTTGGAACACGAACAAAGATTTAGTAGAAGTGGCTAAAGTCGTCTCCCGGAAAACGGGATTGCCTGTTTACAATATTGTACCACCTCCAAGAGCAATGTTCTGTGGTATACCAAGAAAACTGGATGTCGGTCCTTGCGAATTTCTGAGCATGGTGAAGAATGCTGAGTTTGTTGTGACCAATTCTTTTCATGGAACTGCCTTTTCAACTACTTTTGAACGTCCATTCATTTCGGTAATTACAGGAAAGGCCGACACTCGCATGCAATCTCTACTTGCCCAATTAGAACTTTCTAACCATTTGGTAACAAAGGACCAAATAGATATTGATAAGATGTCAGCAACAGATTATACCGTTGTTAGGGAGAAGAAAGCCGTATTACGTAAGGGATCGCTTGAGTTTCTTGAATCTTCATTAAAAGGTCTATGATAAAGTTTGATTTCAATAAGGATTGTTGTGGCTGTACTGCATGTGCAAATAGCTGTAATCACGGTGCAATAACGATGAAAGCCAATGAAGAGGGATTTATAATACCCGGTATTGATGAAACGAAGTGTGTCGACTGTGGACTTTGTGATAAGGTATGTCCTCACTTGAATACCCCTATTGACACAAGTCATTTCTCGTTGGAAAGTTTCGCTGAAAAGAAAGCTTACCTCTATTTTTCTTATGACCTAAGGCGGAAGAACTCTGCTTCAGGAGGACTTGTTTATGACATATATAATAAGGTGTTAGAGGAAGGTGGAATTGTATGCGGTTGTGTATGGAATGATAAGATGGAAGCAGTACATATACTTACAGATAATGCCGAGCAAATGCATAAGATGCAGAGTTCCAAATACGTGCAGAGTAATATGCAAGATTGCTACAAACAAATCCGTAAGTACTTGAAGGAAGGACGGAAGGTAGCATTCTGCGGCACTCCATGTCAGACAGCGGGACTGAATTCTTTCTTGGGTAAGACAGACAGAAGTAACCTCATTTCCATCTGTCTAATATGTCATGGCGTCCCGTCTCCAGGAGTTTGGAATAAATGGAAAAGGGTGATGGAGAAAAAACATGGAGGGCACCTTGTAGATGTGAACATGCGTGATAAGAGCTACAAAGGTTACAGTACCTCGTATGTAAAATATACATTTGAGTATTCTTTAAATGGCAGAGAGAGCATTAACGACTCGCATACCTCGTCGAAGCTGAGGAATGTGGGCATGCCCACATACCTCAGCGACCCTTATATATTTCTATTTACAGATGACCTCTATTTGCGCCATTCGTGCAATCACTGTCAATATAAAGCAGACCAAAATGGTGCTGACATAATCGTGGGCGATTATTATCAGTCAACACCAGAAGCTGGTAATAACGGTTGTTCATGTGTGTTTGCGATGAATGAAAGAGGAAATATGGTTATCAACGAATTAGAGGGTAAGATTATCCCAACAGATTATGAGACCATCGGTAGTGTCAATAAAATGCTATGGGGTTCTGTCTCGGAAAATCCACGCCGCTCGAATTTTTTCGAACGGTATTCTTCTGAAAGTGAATCTTCGGAAAATCTTTTCACCGATTTTCTTTCAATGCGGTTTAAAATAAAAAAGTTGTTGAATCAGTTGGGATTATTTAATGTAGTGAAAAGAATCATCAAATAAAAAGTGAGTATACAATGATTGAACTTGGGAAGATAAAAAAGAAATCCATCCTTGTAGTCGGAGACGTGATGCTCGACAAGTATTATATCGGAGCAGTCAAGAGGATATCGCCAGAAGCACCGGTGCCTGTGTTCAGGAAGAAAGCGGAAAGGAGCGTATTGGGTGGTGCCGCCAATGTGGCGGCAAACCTTGTCGCGGCGAACCAGAAGGTGGCAATGATGTCCATCATCGGTCATGACGAGGCCGGGATGCAACTGCTGGAATACTTCAAGCAGAAAGGCATCTGCGTAGACCTGATCTGGAAGACAGAACGGAGCACGACCATCAAGACGCGATTCCTGGCCGAGAACAACCAACAACTATTGAGGTTGGACGTGGAGGACACAGAACCCATAAGCGAGGAGGTATGCCAGAAGATGTTGAAGAAACTGGAAGAGGAGATAGATTGCTACCATCTCATCTTGCTGTCCGATTACCTTAAAGGCTTGCTGACGTATGACTTCACGCAAGGGATTATTCGCTTGGCTAAGGAACATGGCATACCGGTCATCATCGATGTGAAAGACCCGCACGTGGAGAAGTATAAAGGTGCCTACCTGCTGAAGCCCAACCTGAAAGAGATAAGAGAGTTGACGGGTATGCCCGCTCAAACGGATCAAGAGATTATAGAAGCGGCGGAGACACTGCGAGTGAGGTGTGAATGTCAATATGTGTTGTGTACCTGTGGTGCCCGCGGCATGGTGTTGGTAGGCAAGAATCACGAGCCTTTCTTCATCGGTTCGCAAGTAAGAGAGGTATATGATGTATCGGGTGCGGGAGACACTACGATATCTTATTTGGCAGCGGCTATGGCCAATGGCATAAATATGGATGATGCCGTGACGATAGCGAATGTAGCCGCAGGCATACAGGTAGGGAAAACAGGCACATCGTCTGTCTATATGCAAGAAGTGAGAGATTTCCTTGCTAATGAAGATGACGGTACGTTTCACAAGATATTGCATGAGGCAGACCTGGAAACCTTCCGGCAAGACAATGCTGATAAGAAGATCGTGTTCACCAATGGCTGTTTCGACATCCTGCATGTAGGGCATAAACGTTATCTTCAGGAAGCGGCCGCATTGGGCGACATCTTGGTAGTGGGTGTGAACAGTGACGAATCGGTAAAGAGGCTGAAAGGCCCTGACCGCCCGGTCAACTCTGAGCAAGACCGTGTCGAGATGCTGTGTGCCATGAAATTTGTAGACTACGTGGTTGTTTTTACGGAAGATACGCCCTACGAGCTTATCAAGAAAATACAACCGGACGTTTTGGTGAAGGGCGGTGATTATAAACCAGAAGAAGTCGTTGGCCGAGACATTGTGGAGGCAAGAGGCGGAGAGCTGAAACTTATTAAGTTCGTGGATGGTAAATCGACAACAAACATCATCAACAAGATAAATCATAAATAGATAATGGATAACATTAGCATCATCAAGCAACGGATAACCGACTCTGTAGCTGTAAAGCAAGGGCTCTTGGGGAATCCGGATTTTATGGAAACGGTGTCCCGATTGGCGGACACTATCAAAGAATGCATAGCAGGTGGAGGCAAACTGGTGATATGCGGAAATGGCGGTTCGGCTTCTGACGCATTGCACTTTGCCGGCGAGATAGTGGGCCGTTTCGTAAAGGAACGCAAGGCATGGCCTGCGGTTGTGCTCAATGCGGATGTGGCCACACTTACTGCCATAGCGAATGACTATGGATATGATGACGCTTTCGCCAGACAGGCGGAAGCACACGTGAAGCCTGAGGACATTTTCATCGGCATCAGCACAAGCGGTAATAGCGAGAATGTATACCGTGCCGTACAGAAGTCTAAAGAGATAGGCGCAAAGACCGCTTGCCTCGCGGGCAAGGACGGCGGCAGGATAGCGGCAGCTGTAGATTATCCTATCGTAGTGCCCTGTAACGTGACGGCTAGGGTGCAGGAGTGCCATATCAACATCATCCATATTCTTTGTGAGATAGCTGAAGAGAAACTTTCCAATTCGGATTATCATGAATAAAGCAATATTCCTGGACAGGGACGGAACGCTCAATGTGGAGAAGAACTACCTCTACAGGATAGAGGATTTCGAATGGATTCCCGGAGCGATTGAGGCTTTGAAACTTATGCAGGACGCCGGTTATTTATTGGTTGTTGTCACCAATCAATCGGGCATCGGCCGCGGATATTATACGGAAGAGGATTACCAGAAGCTGGAACGGTGGATGCTGCAAACCCTCAAAGAACAAGGCGTAAACTTATCGGCGGTATATCATTGTCCTCATTTGCCTGATGCGCAAGTGGAGGAATATCGCAAGGACTGTACGTGCAGAAAACCCAAACTCGGGATGTTTCAGCAGGCTATAGCAGATTGGGATATAGACGTTGACAACAGTTACACCATCGGTGACAAACTAAGAGACTGTGCCCTATGTGCGAAGACAAAATGCCAAGGTTTTCTCATTGCTGAAAATGAGCGTCCCGAAATAATCCGGCAAGTAAAAAACGGAGAGTATAGAGGCGTGCGATATGCAAAAGATTTGCTGGAAAGCGCAAAAATGATAGTTGGATATTAAAATCACTTTATAATATGGTAATAGTAACAGGAGGTGCCGGTTTTATCGGCAGTTGTATGGTCCGCACGCTGAATGATGCGGACTATGAGGGTATTATTATTGTAGATAATATCGCTGAAACGGACAAGTGGATGAACATGAGAGGGAAAAGATACCTGAAATATGTTCACAAGTCGAAGTTCTTGGATGAACTTCCCACGTATGACAACGTGGAGTTTATCATTCACATGGGAGCGCAGTCATCTACTACGGAAAGAAACTTTGACTACCTGTGGGAAAATAACTTTGAATATACCAAAGCGTTATGGAACTATTGTGCCGACAAACAGATTCCATTTGTCTACGCCAGTTCGGCCGCTACGTATGGCGACGGCAGTCAGGGATTTGACGACAAGGCTACAATTGATAATTTGATGCCTCTCAATGGGTATGGATATAGTAAACAATTATTTGACCTGTGGGTGAAACATCAAGCCCAAAGATTCCCACGAAAGTATTACGGCTTGAAATTTTTCAACGTATATGGTCCCAATGAGTATTTCAAGGGAAGCATGGCGAGCATGGTGTTTCATGGTTTTAAGCAAATAAAGGAAACGGGGAAGATAAAGCTCTTCAAGTCCTGCAACCCTGACTATGAAGACGGAGGACAGTTGAGGGACTTCGTGTACGTGAAAGCCGTGTGCCGTGCCATGTTGGGGCTATTGAAAACCGGAGCGCCAAGTGGCATCTACAACATAGGAACTGGACATGCTCAAAGTTTCGCTGAGTTGGCGGAGGCTACTTTCCACTCCTTAGGCATGGAACCAAATATAGAGTATATAGACATGCCGGAGCATCTGCGCAAGCGCTACCAATATTATACGCAGGCTGATATGGCCAAGTTTCACGCTACGGGTTGTCCTGTAGTATTCAGGAATGTGGAAGAAGGAGTAAGGGATTATGTCCAAAATCACCTGAACAAAGATTTCTTGATTTATTAAATCTGCTCAATCACAAAAATGTCTCAAAGAATTAAGATTGCGCTCTACGCCCTGACCAAATACCTGCAGAACAGATTCAGGAAACAACCTAAGAACAAACGTGTCCTGATAGTGTTTCAGCAGGTATTTGGCGACTCCATATTGTTATTGCCCGCATTGCGGGGATACATGGAATTGTATCATAAACGTCAAGGCTATGAAGTAACCATGATATGCAAGCCCGCCATATTGCGCTTTCTGCAAGACGTTGCCGAATTACCGGAAGGCCTTCATGTAGAAGCGGTAGATTTCAAGCGTTTGTTTGACGATTACGTTTACTTCAAAGAGGTGGTGACCAAATATAGGGATTATGCAGAGATAGTCATTGCCCCAGGGTCGAGTTTGTCGGCTGACCTGCTTATCACTACTCTGTGCACGAATCGGCGATACGGGCAAATCTCTTGTTACAGAACCAGAAGACCGCTACAACTGGCATTGTTTCAACGGCTGGCATATACGGATGCTGTCATATCACCGGCAGGTATGATGAAGATTCAGGCGCATCGGTTGATGCTGAATCATCTCGGATTAACGGAATATAAAGGCAGATTGTCTTCATTGCGTTCACAGCAAAGAATGATTGAAGGCCGCTATTGTGTGATTTGTCCCGGAGCATCCACTCCCGTCAAGTGTTGGCCAATAGAACGGTTTGCCCAAATTGCCGATTGGCTGATTGATACATACGATATGGATGTCTATTTATGTGGTGGAACACCCGAAAGAGAGGCATCGGACAACTTAATCGCCATAACACATCATAAGGGACGCATACACAACAAGGTTGGCGACACCTCTTTTAAGGAATGGGCATCCATCGTAGAATATGCGGAATTAGTGCTTGGCAATGACAGTGCCACGTTGCACATAGCTGCCGCCTATCGGCGGAAGTGTATGTGTGTAGCAGGGGTGTATGACAAGTTCCAGTTTTTTCCTTACCTCGTTGATGAATTAGCGGATGGAGAACGTCTTCCCTTAACGATTTACAAGGATATGCCTTGTGCTTATTGCCGCACGAAAGGTTATTTCGCAGGGGCAGGAAATCCTCAATGCCAAGTTGCTATTAAACAGGGTAAATGCGCATTGTGTGTGGAAGAGATTACGGTGGAAGAAGTAAAAAGCGCTATTGAGGACATATACCCACCCCATTTTGATTACAAGCAATAATTTATCGATATGAAATGTGACGAAACATTCAAAGCCAAGAAAGTGCTTGAAATGATTGACCAAGGAAGTCTGCCAAGTACTTTGTACTGCTACAAACCTGTTAACAAATATACACTTGATATTTTCGAAAGTGGAACGTTCTGGTTTTCTTCGCCGGTGAACTTCAACGATCCTTTTGACTGCAAGGTATATCCCACCACAGAATCTGCAATAAGGAGAGCAGAAGAACTGGTAGAAAGAAATGGGATGCAATCAACGGAAGATTCGATAAGAAAAATAGTGACAGGCGAGATGGTAAAGAAAGCGGTGGACAGAGTAATGAGTAATAAAGGCATTCTTTGCTTGACACCGCATCCAGATGATATCCTGATGTGGTCGCATTACGCAGAAAACCACAAAGGAATATGTTTGGAATTGGATGTAAGAACGTGCCCTGAGTTTTTTATCTATCCCGTGAAAGTGACATATACAACAGAATATCCTACATTTAATCTGGGAGGAGAAGAGACAAATAAAATTTATGCCACTAAGTATGAGAAATGGGAATATGAGGATGAAATACGTATTCTAAAAGACAGGGTAGGTAAGCACGAGTTCGCTCCTCAGTGCCTAAAGAGCGTTATTTTCGGTTGTCGTACCAATGATGAAACCAAGCGGAACGTGAAAGTGGCTATAGAAAGAAACGGCAATCTCAGGCATGTAATTTACAAAAATGCGATGCAGGACGAAAGATGCTTTAAACTTAACATCGAAGAATTGGGGAATAGTGAAGAAAGTAGTTTCCAACTTACAAAAAACTAACCGAAGCAACTGAAGGACATCTATACTCTATATCTGCACGGTCATGATTGTCTGAATAACACAATAACTATATTCTTAATTTTCAAATGGGATGTCATTGCATGAAAGTCTCTTCTTTCAACTTATAACTATTCCGTTATTGCGATGACGGTGAATATACAATAAACAATAGCCTTACCAAGCGATGTATCAGACCGCTGGCAAACGAAAGAATTTCCTTTTCTTCGGCAGCGACAGAATGGTATAGTCAGCAGGTCTATCACTCTGTTGTGGCAACTTGCAAACTTCAGAAGCATTCAATCCTAGAATACCTCAAGAGATTCTTTGCAGAGATAACAGCAGGCAACCATGACTACGGAAAACTTATGTCCTTAACCATCGGTATAAGTGCTAACAGAATCTAAAGATCAACCGAATTTTAATCTTATTTTAGACGTACTGCCTGAAATGCAGGGGGTATGTCGGAATTGGATGCTTACACCTGCGGAAAAGCTTTGGCGGGTTCAGCAGCAAGAAAGGAGGCGAGACGACTGCCGCGTACCTGAGTTTTATCGAGACATGCAAGCTGCTGAAGAAACCCCACTTGACTTCTTCAGGAGATTTTTCGAGATGGTCGTGCAAGGAAGGCGGGACTACGAAGCCATGACGGAAGTACTTCTGTGCTAACAATTACAAAAACATCATTTTCAATCAACTTTCTATCTACCCATACCCCTCAGTAAATACTGGGGGTTAAGGGCTGCGTGCATAGGGGGTGGATGCTTACCTAGCTTCGCGTGCCGGAATCACCATTGGTGACGGAACTATCTTTGGTGAAAACGTAAAGGTGTATGATCATAATCATTGTTATAAAGATATGAATCTACCGATAAAAAAACAAGGGTATACTTCTGCCCCTATCACCATCGGAAAGCATTGCTGGATAGCAAGTAATGTGGTTATCCTAAAAGGTGTGACGATTGGAGATAATTGTGTGATTGGGGCAGGATGCATTATCTATAAGGATGTACCTGAAGGGAGTGTATTGATAAACAAGCAATCGGTTTGAGGGCAGTCCGCTTTCCTATTCCTTACCTCGGTTTGATAACGGCATAGTCACTCTGAAAAAATATTCTCTTTCCTTTGCTGCTGCGATTAGCTTTTCTTACCTTTGTATTCAGAGGAACAATTAATAAACTACTATGGAAGAAAAGAACAAATATATCCGATTTGACTGGGCCATGAAACGCTTGTTGCGTGACAAAGCCAACTATGGTGTGCTGGAAGGTTTTCTGACCACATTACTGCAACAGAAAATCACTATAGAGCGACTTTTGGAAAGCGAAAGCAATCAGGAGGATGAGTATGATAAGCAAAATCGTGTAGACTTGCTGGCCGAAAATGACCGGGGAGAGCTTTTTATCATTGAAGTGCAAAATAATAGCGAATATGCTTATTTCCAACGTATGCTTTTCGGAACATCGAAATTGGTGACGGAATATATCAATCGCGGGCAAGGGTACGATTTTATCAAGAAAATATATAGTGTAAATATTGTCTATTTTAACCTGGGCAACGGAACGGATGTCGTGTATCATGGTAAAACAGAATTCCGTGGCATTCATAACGGTGAGCTGTTGCAACTTTCTCCCTTCCAACGACAAAAATTTAATGTGGATGCCGTGAGCGATCTTTATCCGGAATATTATATCCTGAAGGTGAATGATTTCAACAAGTGGTCCAAAGTTCCCTTGGAGCAGTGGATTTACTTCCTTAATACGGGTTACATTCCAGAAGATGCGACTGCACCCGGTCTGGATGAAGCACGTAAGAAGTTAAGACTTGACCGAATGAGCAAAGAGGAATTAGATTCATATTACCGGCATTTGGACAACGTCGTTATTTTGCGGGACAATATGGTGACAGCGAGAGGAGAAGGATACCTGGACGGTCATGCTGAAGGACTGGTAGAAGGCCGTGCCAAAGGAATTGCTGAAGGTCGTGCCAAGGGAATAGCTGAAGGTCGTGCTGAGGGTCGTGCTGAAGGAATTGCCGAAGGCGCCGAAAGAACCAAACATGATATTGCCTTGAAGATGAAATCGGCGGGTGCCAGTGCGGAAATAATTGCACAATGCACCGGACTGACTCCGGAGGAAATAGCCGAACTTTGACACCTTGAGGAAACAACTTCCCAATCCCCGGCTTTCATTCCGCTTATATCTCATGCCGGCCCATCAAAACAGAAGGCCGAGTCGTTATTCGTCAGCGAATAGGTCTTCTCAATACAGCATCCCGAACATCCACAGCGGAATCTTATTCCCATATCCTATTTCTATCTCATCCGCAGCCACATAACTGTTGTCGAGGTTGCGTATTTGGGCAAAGCCTTTTCCCTTGCCGCCTATCTCGAACAAATAGGTGCGGTTTACTAAGAAATCGCCTTGCGGCGGATATTGCAACGTGTGTGCCTGGGCAAGCATGGCGGCAAAAAAGGATTCACGGATGGTGCCTATCTCGTTCTTTTCGCTTAAGGCTGCCATGAGATTCGGATTGTCGAAAAGAATTTTTTCGGGCTTGACCAATGATTTCAAACCCTTGGCGTCCGAAAAGAGTTGACGGATAAGCGCGGAACGTTCAAGCAGCGAAAGCAGTCGGATAAGCTGATTGCGGGTGGTTCCGACGGTAGAACACAAAGTGGTAATGTTGAGCGTGAAGGGAACCATCCCGGCAAGCAAAACAATCAGTCGCTTGATTTTTTGGATTGTTTCGTATTCAATATGTGTTGTGGCGGGGATGTCGTTTTCCAGGACGGTCGTAATAACCTGCCGCAATCTTTCATAAAAGCTGACGCCTTTGCTTTCATTGTAAAACGGATAGTAGCCGTGAGACAAATATTCCTCAAACGACGGCAGAACCTTACATCGAACTGTGATGCCGGCAGCCAGCTGGGCATGATTGTTGATTATTTCATCCAAGGATAAGACGGGCAAGTCCGCAACGTTCTCAAACGCAAGAAATTCTCGGAAAGACAGTCCCTGCATTTCATACATTCGGCAACGGCGCGATAAATCGGCAACGGAATTGTCCAGCTCAAGCAGGGACGAACCGGTAAAGACAACATGAAAGTCGGGGTAGCTGTCGTAAATGTTTTTCAGTTCGCGTATCCACCCCGGATAACGGTGAACTTCGTCTAAAAAGAGATGGGTACCTCCGTGGGTATAATGGTACTCGGCCAGTTCCGTTATCGTGTGCTGCATAAACCAAAGCTGGTCCAATGATACGTACAGAGCCTGTCTTCTGTCGGAAAAGGCATGACGGATATGTTGCAGCAACAAGGTCGTTTTGCCAACCCCACGTGCTCCTTTGATACCGATAAGACGTTCGTTCCAGTCTATTTCGTTGTATAAATACCGTTGATGAGGATAATTCATCCGCTCCAACAGTCGGTAGTATGTTTGAAACAATGTCTGCATATTTTAGGCTTACTGTTTCTGCGAAGATAGAAACTTTTCTTTTAAAAGAAAAGAAACAGGCTGAAATCTTTCTTTTGAAAGAAAGAAATGCTCGAAAATCTTTCTTTTGAAAGAAAAATATGCCACTCTCTCTGAACATTCGTTCAATAACAATCAATCATATTTTTTATGGATAAAAGAATCAGCATCCTGCATGTAGTGCAAAGTGCAGGATATGGTGTTACAGTTTATGTAGAATCACTTATAAAAAATTTGCCTAAAAATCAGTTTCAACAAGCATTATTAGCTTCTGAATATTATGACAATGATTATTACAAATCACTGGTTGATAGATTAACAACCATAAAAATGGATCGTAATATCACGGTAAATGATTTCAAAACTATTTTGCGATGTAGAAAAATTGTATTAAAAGAGAAACCTGATATTTTATATTGTCATTCAGCTAAAGCCGGCATTTATGGAAGAATTGCCGCTATAGGAACAGGCATTAAAGTTGTATACAATCCTCATGGCTGGGCGTTTAATATGCATTGCAATAAACTAAAAAGACTATTTTATATGATTATTGAAATCATATTTTCATTTTTTACGGATAAAATAATTGCAATATCTAATTTTGAAAAAGAATCGACTCCCGGTTTAATACCCCGAAAAAAAATTGTATCTGTTTTGAATGGCATTGACATTGATAGAGATATAATGTTATTACAGAACTCTGAAATAACACGTGCCGTCTTAGGGATAGATGAAAATGATTTTGTAATAGGTTTAATAGCTCGTATTTCCAGACAAAAGGGACAAGATTTGTTAGTTCGGGCGGCAAAAGATATCATAAGACATATTCCTAATTGCATATTCTTATTAGTTGGCGGTAAAAGTGACGATATTCCAATCGAAAAAATCATAGAAGAAAACGAGTTAAAAAAGTATTTTATTATTACCGGAGAAGTAAATAACGCAATTCAATATGCAAATCTTTTTGATATTGCAGTATTGACTTCCAGATGGGAAGGCTTTGGTTTAGTCCTTCCTGAATATATGTTGGCTAAATGTCCTATTGTAGCTTTTGATGTAGACGCCGTTAGTGAAATCGTAAAAAATGGCTGTCAAGGAATATTAGTGGACGCAGAAAATATACGACAATTATCGGAAGCAATTATCAAACTATACAAGAATAAGAATTTAAGAAACTTAATGGGAGAGAATGGTTACTTAAAAGCGATAAATGAATTCAATATAAAACGTGTTTGCAAAGAACATGAACTTTTGTTTAAAAGTCTTTGCCCGAATAAATGATAATGAATCGATACTTTTTATGAAAACAAGACAACTCATTAACTACTAAAACCCATCTATCATGAACTATTTCATTACCGGCGGTACCGGTTTTATCGGTACCCACCTCACCAACTTACTTAAAGAAGCACATCCGGAAGCTAATATCTATAATCTGGACATCGTAAAGCCGGATACTCCGTTGCCTGCCGTAAAGGGGCATTATCATTCTCCCTTGCGGAAAGGGGAAACATTGCAGTCCACTTATGTTTATTGCGATGTAAGAAAACCTATTGAACTGCCGGGCATTGAGGTTACTCCCGACGATGTCATCTTTAACTTCGCTGCCGTTCACCGCACACCGGGACATCCCGACCATG
>ULRR01016460.1_pt1 | contig 19407 bp, 10 predicted proteins | sample 1955651 | NCBI WGS metagenome assembly ULRR01 (sample SAMEA4835688, study PRJEB28245) | human gut metagenome | biome: gut microbiome; material: fecal sample | place: Denmark | collected 2008
CGCAGTGAGGACAGGCAGTTTCAAGCAAAGACATAGACTCCCCCTGTTTTTTGTTCCATTATATCACGGCCTGCCGGAGCAGACGGAAGTGGATAAAGAAAATAATTTTTCCCTGCTAATAAAATAACGGACTCCCTTTTATGAGAGTTCCGTTATTTTCCTTTTCTCCTATTCCTTATCTGAAAGTCAGCACTTCCTTTAAAGGCTTTCTTTCATTCGCAGCGGGTATGACTTCGGGATGGCCCACCGCAATGATGCAGGACACATCATACTCTTCGGGAAGATCAAGAATTTCTTTGATCTTTTCTTCGTCATACCGTCCCATGATGAGCGTCCCCAGATCCACCGCCCGTGCGGCAAGGCAGAAATGATCCGCTGCCATGCCCGCATCAAAAGACTGCCAGTGGGTTCCCTTTGTCGTAGACGCTTCTCCATTCGGTTCATAGCCGGAAAGCCCTTTTACTGTGCAAAGCACGATGAGCGCAGGCGCTTCATGGATATTTTCCGTATTCCAGGGAAACTTCTTCGTGCATTCATCGGCAATACGGTTCTTCAGATCATTGTCCAGCACCGCTACATAACGGACAGGCTGCGTATTTTCCCAGCAGGAAACCATCTGCGCGATTTCCACCACATTTTCGATGTCCCCTGCGGAAACAGGCTCTTTCGTATAATTGCGGATACTTCTCCTTGTAACCAGGCATTCGATTGCGTCCATAGTACCATCCTCCAGACTACAAAAATCCTTTTCTCTATTATACGGGATTCTTAAAAATTCGCCACTGTTTCATGAGAAAAACAGACATATTTTTCTGCTGAAGAAGCGCCCTGTCCTGCTCCCGATTTCTTCATTTTTTAAGAAATATCTTTTCCACATAAGGCGAAGTGAAAGCGCGGAGAACGGAGAAATACCCCAGCCGCAATTCCACGATATCTCCCACTTTGTATTCCTTCACGCTGTCTGTCACATCCAGCATGAGATGATCCGAACTGGCACCTAAGATAAGAATGCCTTCATCCACAGGCGTTGCCGTTTCCGCATCAAAATCCTGACGTCCGATGGCACAGATGACCTTTTTCCTCTTTTCACCCCTGTTTGTAAAAACGGGTTTCCGTCCATAGCTGTCCACCCCCGCCGTTCCCCAGGGAAGGCTCGGTTTGACTTTCGCTTCCACCACTTCACATTCCAGAATAAATCCGTCATTCCTCGTTCCCGGCAGGAAAGTATACCTGCTCCGTTCCTTGCCGAAAAGAAGGCTTTCCCCAAGACGGAAATTATCTACCCCTTCACAAATACCTCCGCGCATCATGAGATCCAGGGCCGCACTGTTTCCTCCGCTGACGATTTCCAATGTATGGCCGGCGGCATTCTCCACTTTCTTCCGCATTTCCGCAAGGCGTTCCATTTTTTCCTCATCGGCCTGAATAAAAGAAAAGCAAGTCAGGTTGGTGCCGATACCGTAAAGATCCACACGAGAAAGCTTTTCCGTTTCCACCGCAGCGGCAATCAATTCTTCTTCATCCACATATCCCTCGCGGATATCGCCAAGATCCATCATGAGGATGATTTTATGGCACTTCCCCTGCTTTTCACACTCCTTATTTATCGCACGGACGGTTTCCATTTCAGACTGAAGCGACACATCCGCATAGCAGACCAGATCCTCTATTTCCGAAAGCATGGGCGGACGGATGAGCCACTTTTCCGCTTCGATATTTTCCAGTTTCTTCAGATTCGCCACGCGGGAATCGCCAATCATGGCAAGGCCGCCCGCCAGATAAGCTTCCGCCAGTTCAGGCGCACCGCAGCATGCCTTCGTCACGCCCATGACGCGGATACCGTGACCGGCACACAGCTGTTTGACGACCCGTGTATTTTCTTCAATCCGTTTCAAGTATATTTTCAACCGGGGATACATATGCCGCCTCCTGAAAAAGCCCACCCCGTCAATTTCCGGAATGAGCTTTTTAGTACGAAATTATTATTTCCAGTATTCCACTTCGTCAAGATCCAGACCCACGTCAGCCGCATGGAAGACCGGATCCCTGCCTTCTCTCTTCTGGCGCTCATAGTCTTTCATCACTTTGACTGCCGTTCCGCCGAGGACAAGGCAGGCGGGAATATTGATCAGGCACATAAGAGCCATGAGAATATCGGCGATATCCCAGGCCGCTGCCATAGACATGCCCGCACCGACGAAAATGACAAGGGATGCCAAAATTCGGAAACCTGTCATAAAAGATTTTCCCGGTTCTTTTTTATGAATAAAGATCAGGCAGTTATCCACATAGAAGAAGTTGCCGATCAGTGTGGAAAAGGCAAAGAGCACCATGCACACCGTGATAAGGATCGGGCCGAAGCTTCCAAAAGCCACAGTCACGGCATTCTGCACATATCCCGCACCGGCGATTTCTTTCGTAATCGGAGTACCGGAAGCCAGACACATCATAGCGGTCGCCGTACAGATAAGAAGCGTGTCGATGAAAACGGACAACATCTGTACAAGTCCCTGCTTGACCGGATGGCTTACATCAGCGGAAGCGGCAGCATTCGGCGCGGAACCTACGCCCGCCTCATTAGAAAAGAGGCCGCGCTTTACGCCGAACATGAGACAGGATCCGGAAACGCCGCCCAGAATGGACCGGAAATCAAAAGCATCGGCAAAAATCATGCCAAACACCTGCGGAATAAGATTTATATGCATCACAACGACAATCACAGCCGCCGCCACATAGATGAGCCCCATAATCGGCACGAGAACACCGGTGACACGGAGGATACGTCTTCCGCCGCCCATGATGCAGTACCCCACAAGCGCGCCGAGAACGGCACCGATGATCCACGGCGTGACAGCCGGATCATACCAGCCATAGGCCGCAAAAGTGGACTGCAGATTATATGAAGCAAGCATATTGAAGCCGCCGGCATAGGTGATGATGAGGAAGAAAGCGAAGAGTACGCCAAGGGTGCGGTTGTGCATGGCGGATTCGATGTAATAAGCAGGTCCGCCGTAGCTGTCTCCCTTGCTGTCTCTTCTCTTATAGACCTGGGCAAGGGTACTTTCAATAAACGCGGACGCTCCGCCGATGACGGCAATAACCCACATCCAGAAAACGGAGCCCGGCCCGCCAAGACAGATTGCCGTGGAAACACCCAGAATATTTCCTGTACCTACGCGGGATGCCGTGGAAACCATGAGCGCATGGAAAGGAGAAACCGCCCCTTCATTCTGCGGCTTTTCCATTACAAGGCGGATACTTTCCCAAAACATACGGAACTGCACCAAACCCGTCCTGCATGTAAAATACAGCCCTGCCGCCGTTAATACCACAACGAGGATGGGATAATACAGTATCCCGTCCAGATAATCAAGAATTGGCATCATAACCGTTTCCCCCTCTGCGTCCGCGGGTAAATCCCGGGCACTTCATTTCAGTCCCCGAGCCCATGACGACTTCAACATAAAATTCCTGTCCTGATTTGAATCATAACTATAAAAATAGTAATAACTTATATGCCTTTTGTCAACAAATTCCGTAAAAGCGCAAACAGGCTCCCATAGGGTTCAGAAAAAGCAAAGGCCGTACCGAACTTCCTTTTTATTTGCAAAAACCGGATAAAAAATCCCTGCTGATCCGATTCCCTTTACTCCTTCTCCTCTGTTTCCATTCCCACATATTCTTCGCCCCGGTCTTCCACCTTTACTTTTCCGCCGGTCATATCCCGGAAATACATTTCATGCCTTGCTTTATTTTCCGGAAGGCAGAGGCATGTGATTTGCACTTCTTCCGCAAAGATTCTGTCCAGTACACGGATATCCGTACCTTTGATGTAGTGTTCAAACGCGCCTGCCGCGGTATAGGGAATCGTAAGTTCCAGGCGGACGTGGGGCATAAAACAAAGAACACCCGCTTCCTCCACGGCTTCCGCCAGAGTACCGCCGTATGCTCTCGCCAGTCCGCCCGTCCCCAGTTTGATGCCGCCGAAGTATCTTGTCACAACGGATAGAGTATTAGTGAGCGATTTCATCTGCAGGACATGGAGCATGGGATGTCCTGCCGTCCCCTGCGGCTCTCCGCCGTCGCTTGATTTCTCACGGATGCGGACGGTGCCGATGCGCCATGCCCAGCAGTGGTGGGCCGCATCTTTGTGATTTTTCCGCACAGTTTCCAAAATGAACTGCGCTTCCTCTTCTGTTTCTACAGGGAAAAGCTGCGCAATAAATATTGATTTTTTTATCTCCGTTTCTTTTCGGCAAGGTGTCCGCACCGAGCGGTAAGGAATGAGCATGAATGATCCTCCATGAAATATATTTCTATTGTACCATGAAAAAACACCTTCCCCTGCTTGCAGAGAAGGTGTCTTTATCATTTCAAGGTGTAATCGTAATCTTCTTTCAGGATGAGGATGGCGCCTTCATCGCCCTTCATGGCCGCTTTGATAAGCCATTCCATGGCGGATTTTTTATTTTTCCTCACGCCTTCCCCATTGGCAAGGGCGCAGCCGTAATGGGCCATGGCGAAAGCATTTCCTTTTTCCGCCGCTTTTTTATAATATTTCACGGCTTTGGAAATATCCGCTTCTGCACCGAGACCCGACTCATAGCAGAGACCCAGCGCCGCATCGGCTTCGGGCAGTTTGTATTTCGCCGCTTTCTTAAAAGCATCAAAAGCTTTTTTCGCATGATTTTCCACACGGCTTGCGCGATAAGCGTATCCCATGCGGAGATAGACTTCCTTATCTCCCATCGCTTCCGCTTCTTTGGCCATGGCAGCAGCCTTTTTCTCATCCACCACGCCTGCCGCCCCTGTCAGATACTCCGTGCAGGCCACCGCCAGAAATCCGCGGAGCGTTTCATCGGCATCGGGGTCGCCCGCTTCTTTCCCCTTCCGTATCCATCTTTCTGCTTCCACGGTATTTTTGGGCACGGATACTCCCTGCGCATAAAAAAGACCGGTCATAAGCATGGCTTCCGAATCTCCCCGCTGTGCTGCCAAAAGGTAGTATTTAAAAGCAGTTGCGGGATTAACCTGCCCCATGACACCTTCATCGTATATCCGGGCAAGAAGAACGGCCGCTTCCGTATATCCTGCCTCAGACGCATGCTCCAAAGCGCGTTTGGCTTTCCTCGGATTCGGCTTTCCTCCATTAAGCCCCCGAAGGTACAGCTTCCCCAGGTACAGCCACGCTTCATCATCGCCCATTTCTCCGCACAGGCGGTAGCAGTGGGCCGCTTTTTCCTCATCCTTTTCCAGCCCGTCTCCCTTTTCCAGCCGGCGGCCGATAACGCCGATTTCATGAGCCGCTTCGCCGGCACCTAGGTTGGCCGCTTTACGGAAATAAGTGACCGCTTCGTCGATATCTCCGGCAGCCAGGGTATCCTGCCCCATGGAATAATAGTATTCCATCATTCGATCTGATGCCATGATGCTTATCCTTTCCTCAGGACGCAAAAGCGCCCTTCACACTTCGGGACAGGCCCGCTATTTCAAGTAGTTGCTGCTTAAATCGCAGAATCTGATTTATAAATGTTTTCTTAATTCCGAAAGCGGAAAACCGCCGCCGGAGAACGATTTTACCGAAATTCCATACAGAGATCTTCAAAAAGCGCAGCTGACGGCTTTTCCACGTGATCTGCAAGGCGCACATCCGCCGACGGAACGATTTCACCGAAAGGTACAGCGCCTTCCTCTTCATAAATAACGCCCAGTACGAGGCTGTCGGTGTCGGAAAGCAGATGGAACGCAGCCGCCTTATCATGAGGATCATAGTTTTCCCGTATATCTGCCAGTTTTTTCAGATGACCATTGTACCATTCCACTGTATTGAACTGGTTGAAAGTGACGCAGGGCGTGAAAATATTGACATAGGAGAACCCTTTATGATCGACCGCTTTGGTAATGACATCCACCATATTCTTCATGTCGATGGCATACGCCTGCGCCACGAAGGTAGCGCCCGCGGCAAGAGCCATGGACGGAGCGTCAAGCGGAGTGAGGGGATTGCCGTCAGGCGTCGTCTTGGTCACAAAGCCTTTGGAAGACATGGGGCTCGTCTGCCCTTTTGTCAGGCCGTAAACCTGGTTGTCGAAAACGATATAGGTGATATCCATATTTCTCTTCATCGCATGGAGGGCGTGTCCCAAACCGATGGCGTAAGAGTCGCCGTCACCGGAGCAGACGATCATATGAATATCTTTGTTGGCGCATTTGATGCCCTGGGCAAAAGGAAGCGCGCGTCCGTGGGTCGTGTGGGCACCGTAGCAGTACTGGTACCCGCCGATGCGGGAAGAACAGCCGATACCGGAAATCAAAACGATATCTTCATTCGGCCAGCCTTTAGCCGCACAGACAGCGGCAATCGCATTTTGGATCCCGAAATCGCCGCACCCGGGACACCAGTTCGGCACGATAGTATTTTTATAATCTCTCGGTGAACCCATAATCAGATGACCTCCTTGGATTTATTGATAATGGTCGAAGCCAGGAACGGCGTGCCGTCATACTGCAAAAGAGAAAGAAGTTTATCGTGGCAGTCAAAGCGGATGGCAAACTGCTCGCGGAGCTGCGCCGTCAAATCCTCTTCGACAATGAGAACCTTCTTCGCCCCTTCGATATACGGACGGAGTTCTTCTGCGGGGAACGGGGAAATCAGGCGGAGCTGGATATGATTTACCTTCCTGCCTTCCGCTTCCAGACACTCCCGCGCTTCTTCCAGCGCGCCATTGGTGGAAGTAATGCCCACAAGGAGCAGGTCGCAGTTCGTTTCTTCATGGGCTGCGGTAAACGGCTGAATCGCTTTGGAAACGGCAGCGAACTTCCTGTGGCGCTTTTCCATTTCCATCACACGGTCGCCCTGTCCTTCCGCCGGTTTGCCGAATACATTATGTTCAAGGCCCGTAGAAAGGAACATGCCGTTTTTCACGCCGGGAATCGTCCTTGGGGAAATACCGTCTTCCGTGTCCTCAAAACGGTGGAAATAAGATTTCGTTTTCATATCCAGTTCAGAAAGGCCTTCCGTCACTAATTTACCGCGGCGGATGCCGATACGGTTCCTGTCGAAAGCGGGAACAGACTGCTTGCACATGCCAAACTGCAGATCGGACAGCACAATGACAGGAGTCTGGTATTCCTCCGCCAGATTAAACGCTTCCTGGACGATATAGTAGCAGTCTTCGATAGACGCGGCAGCAAGAACAATCTTTTCCGCATCTCCGTGCCCGGAGCCGACAGCATAGCGGATATCGCTCTGCTCCACCTTTGTCGCCATCCCCGTGGACGGCCCTGCACGCATCACATCGATAATGACCACCGGGATTTCAGCAACAGCCGCCATGGAAATGGATTCCGCCATGAGAGAAAGCCCGGGGCCTGATGTCGCGGTAAACGCGCGGACACCCCCATAACCCGCCCCCATCGCCATCATAACGGATGACAGTTCATCTTCCGTCTGCACGACCGTGCCATGAATCTTATGAGCCACTTTAATCATATATTCCATGATTTCCGATGCCGGAGTAATCGGATAAGAAGCCATGAAACGGGATCCTGCGGAAATAGCGCCGAGCGCGGCCGCTTCATTCCCAAGCAGGTACAGCTGGTCTTTCTTTTCAGGAACGGCCAGTTTCCCCAGCTCCACCCCCTGCATGGCAGCGACAGCCGTGTCATAACCCTCCTTGAAAATCTCTTTATTTTTATTGATGACCGCTTCCCCTTTTTTCGCAAAACGTTCCGCGATAAAGCGGTAGAACGGCGTTTCCGGAAACCCGAGCAGTCCTGCGCTCATACCGAGAGCGGCAATATTTTTCATCTGCATGGATCCGTACTTCTTTGCCATTTCCGTAATGGGGAGCGGCAGGAAAATACGTCCCGTATGCGCCTCCCATTTCGGTTTAAAAGCATCGTCGGCAATAATAACACCGCCTTCACAAATTTCCTTTCCGTGAAGATCGATCGTTTCCTGGTCAAGAGCTACAAGACAATCCACATGCTCCCCGATCGTCGCAATTTCCTTGGTCGCGATACGCAGGGCAATCGTCGTATGTCCGCCTTTGATCCGGGATGCAAACAGACGCTGGCTGAAAAGGGAATATCCCTCCTGTGCCAGAACACGCCCCAGAATTTCTCCGCAGGATTCAACGCCCTGTCCCTGCTGCCCTCCCATTTTCCAGATAAAATCTTTCTTTTCCACTCCATCTTCCTCCTTGTCGATGTTCAGTGAATCGATCCTATGTGCACGGTAATGGTCCGGTATCGATTTTTTATCATACACATACGATTTCATTATACCATTAAAGTCGTTTTTATAAATGGGATGCCGCCGTTAAAATGCAGAAATTTTCAAGGAAATAAAAACACAGGTACCGGATATTGAATATTGTCGGCTGCCGGCACACGTAGTACGATTGAGGATATTCGCTTGTCGTAATGATTTAAATCGTAAAAGAATAGTTAGCTTGCAGCTGACAGCTCACAGCTGATAGCTTTTATCTTCTTACGGCTTTCCTCATCACGGATACAGATCCTTCACATTCGTTCAGGATGACGATTAACGTTAGCGTCACTCTTATCAAACAATAAAAAGACCGTCCGCTTATCCCCCGCTTACATAAAAATACGGTACCCATCACATCTGACGAGTACCGCATTCTATTTCTTATACTATTTCCTTATCCTTGTCTTTGCTTTCCAGTTTACGCTTCCGGGGAAATATGAGAACCGTACACATCACGGTAATCATTGTTTGCCTTATCATCTTCGCTGTTGACGCGGACACGTTCTACCTTATTTCTGTCATTGTCCTTGCCGGAAATACGGTCAACACGGATACGATCCAGACGAATCTGGCGGAGTTCCGGTTCGAACTCATTCATAGCTCTGTCCATATTGTCATCTACCGGTGCTCCATTCTTCAATGCACGATAGAACATCGCCGCAAATTCATAGCGGGTCATGGTACGGTCGCCGCTGAACATGCCGTCCGGATAGCCTTCAAGGATGCCGTTTCCTGCCAATGTAGCCACATATTCATAAGCCCAGTGGTTTTCCGGCACATCGGGGAAGTCCTTCTTTTTACCCATATCCAGGATGCCGAGAATGGAATTCATCTTCTGCTCCATGGTATCCAGACGTTTCTTCAAATCCTTGTTCTCATCACGGAGATCGACGATTTCTTTCGCCATGGCTACTTTGGATGTGGATACATGGTTGCCCTGTCCCAGCTTCACGCTGACTCCGGCATTCACCATGTTTTCTCCTCCCCCGAAGGAGCCTCCCACGCTGAACATGGTGTCTTCATTAGGACGGTAGAATGCGCCTACCGCTACCGCATGGGCGTCTTTGTAGTTGCCGTAGCCGGCTGCCACATCCCACTTGTCATCCGGGTCGAAGTCCAGCGGGTGGAGGGCTGCCAATGCTGCCGCTCCTGCTCCTACTCTGTCCATCCGGTCTCCCAGTTCATTGACGGCTCCTCCTATGTTGTTGATTGTCTGGTTTGTTTTCCACAGCTGCCCCCCGTTGACAGCGTCAGTGCTGTTTGCGCTGATGTCTCCGGCTGCTACGTTGGTGATTTTCTTGTTCCCTGCGTTGATGCCGCTGTTGTCGATTTTCACGTCTCCCACGGTCAGGGTGTTGGTGGTTACGCTGTTAAGGCCTTTCAGGTCTTTGGCCATGCGGACTTTCAGATTGTTATTGCCGTCGGATACGACACCAAGGTTATCCTCTGTCGTCAGTTTAGTTTCGTCTGTAATGCCGCCGACGACGTTCACCTGTTCGTTCAGTTTCTTCTTGATGACGTTTCCTGTATCGCCGCCGTATTTCATGCCGTCATTTAGGGTAGCCGCTTCTTCTTTGGTTCTGTCCGGTTTTTCGTATACGATACGGGTCGTGGTTGTCCCCGGCGCGCCGTCTACTCCGGGTTTGCCGTCACTGGTAACGGAGATGTTTGTCGTTTTTCCGTCGTTACCATTAATACCGATTTTGCCATTTTTGCCGTTTTCACCTGTGGCGACGATGGTTTCGGTTTTCAGGTTCTTGTCCATTTTGACGGTGAGGTTTCCGTTCGCGTCGGCAAAGGTTTTGATGTTTTCACCGGAGTATTCGGAGGCATCTTTTGTCCCTTCTCCTTTGATGGTGACTTTTTCTCCCAGGTTCCGGTGGAATTCTCCGTCGTTGCCGGCAAAGTCCATGCCTTTTTTCGTCAATTCTTCGGACGTATTCGTAATCTTTTGGTCTACGGCTTTGAGCTGGTCTTCTGTGGCGGCCTGTCCGCTGGTGATGTTGTTCGGATCCCAGGTTTTGTTGGTCAGTCCGTTGACGGTTCCTTTTTCTCCATTGATTTTCACTTTTCCGGCGTCGATGTTTCCTGTCGTGCCGTCAATGGTGACTTTGTCTCCGGCTTTGATGATGCCTGTTGTTCCGTCGATGGATACCTGTTTGGACGGATCGGTTCCCAGTGTGACTTTGTCGCCGAGTCCGACAGTATATTCTTTGCCGCCTGTTCCATTGGTTCCTTCGGTGACAGTTATATTGCTGTCTTTGGCTTTGACGGTCGTATGCTGGCCTGCCAGTGTCTTTACGTCATGCAGCTGGCTGCCGTTGACGGCATCGGTGCTGTTTGCGCTGACGTCTCCGGCTGCTACGTTGGTGATTTTGTTGCCGCCGTTGTCAAGGCCGTTCTTGGTGAGGGATACGGTGTTTCCGGCTGCACCGTTGCTGATGGTTATTCCGTTATTGTTGATGAATGTATCGCCGGCGGTTATGCTTTCGAGGCCTTTCAGGGCTTTGGCAAGACGGACTTTCAAGTTGTTAGTACCGTCAGATACCACGCCGATATTGTCATCTGTCGTCAGCTTGCTTTCGTCTCTAATGCCTCCGACGACGTTCACCTGTTCGTTCAGTTTCTTCTTGATGACTGCCCCTGTATCACCGCCGTACTTCATACCGTCGTCTAAGGTGGCAATATCATGCTGCTTGCCGTTCTTTTCTTCGATGATGAGACGGGTGATATTGGTACCGTCAACGCCCGGCTTTCCATCGCCGCCCTTAATGGTGAGTCCGTTAGCGCCGTCCTTACCGTTCAGACCAATGGAGCCGTCTTTGCCGTTGATCACTACAGCAGAGCCGTCTTTGCCGTTGACTCCGATGGAGCCGTCTTTGCCGTCGGCGCCTTTCTTGCCGAGCACCAGGTCATCATTTACATTGACTTTATACGGATTGGCAACGGTGCCTTCGCCTTCGACGGTAGTATTCTTACCGTCTTTCAGGATTGTCTTTCCCGCCGCGACAGCATCTTTCAGCTGGCCGAAGTTGACTGCGTCACTGTTTACTGTACCGTCAGCCACGTTGGTAATCTTCTGGCCGTTCGCATTGAGACCGTCTTTGTTGACATAGGTCTTTCCGTTGATGGTCAAGCTGCCATTCGGCCCAAGATCCACATCTTTCTTCAGCTTCACATTGAGCTTTGCTCCGTCAGATACGACACCGATATTGTCATCTGTCAGGTCTGCCGAGGCTCCGCCCTTGATTTCCAGCTTGTCTCCCAGCTTTTTATTAATATCCGCGCCGGAGTCTCCGCCGAAGTTCAGCCCTTTTCCAATTGTCGTATTGATGTTTGTAATATCATTGGCATTCTTTGTGATATTTGTCTTATTGGTCTTCACGCCGTCACTGACTGTTTTCAGCTGGTCTTCCGTGGCTGCCTGTCCGTGCACGACTGTCGGGTTGTCAATATCCCAAGTCGTATTTGTAAGACCGTTTACGGTTCCGGCATCCCCATTCACCGTGACGGGATGGGTCTGCCCTACGGTAACTACATTCCCCAGCCCGATGGTATATTCTCTACCGCCTGTCTCAGCACTGGTTCCTTTCGTAACGGTTACATTGGCGTCTTTCGCTTTGACTGTCGTCGCTTTTGCCGTACCGCCGATGGCCGCATTCAGCTGATCCACATTGACGGCATCGGTTCCGGCCGTACCGGTTGCCACGTTGGTAATCCTCTGATTGTTGGCATTTAGGCCGCTGTTGTTGATATAGGTCTTTCCGCCTACATGGACGCCGTTGTCGTTGATGACGACTTTATTCGTTCCCGTGCCTGCCGTCACTTCTTTAAATTCCGGCTTTTCACTCATCACTAAATCGAGGCCGTCTCCTGCCGCGTTTTTCTTCACGCCCAGGTTCTTGCCCGATACGCCGGTGGTCACATCAGCAAGGCCGCCTTTCACGGTCAGCTTGGTGCCGAGGTCACGATGCACTTTGTTCGCCGCGCCGTCATTGCCTTCGAAATCAAGGCCTTTTGCCGTCAATGTATTCGTAACATTGGTCACCGCATTGTTTACGGCTGTCTGCACATCTCCGATATTGGCCGCATTGGTCGTCGTATTTCCGCCGCTGGCTACGTTCGTGATGGTCTGGCTATTCGCGTTGAGGCCGTTATTCGTCACATAGGTCTTTCCGCCTACGGTCAGTCCGTTGTTATTGATGACCGTATTGCCCGCTGTGACACTGTCCACTTTCACGTCTTTGGCCAGTTTGATATTCAGCGTATCTGTCCCGTTGGATACCACGCCGATATTTCCGTCTGTCAGCTTAGACGCATCTGCCACGCCGCCGACGATATTCGTCTGTTCGCCTAATTTTCGGGTAAACTTGTTAGCCGCGGCTGCCGCAGCTTTCACATCGCCCGCATAGGCCACGCCCTTATCCATTTCCGTAGTCACCGCATAGAGCTGACTGCCGTTGATGGCATCGGTAGAAACATCGGAAATACGGCCAGCCGCCACATTGGTGATCGTCCGTTCACTGCCCGCCTTGCCCACGCTGACTGTGGAAGCCGGATTTACTCCTGCAAAATTATGTGCTGTGCCGTTGATTGTTGCGGAGGGTGTCGCCACAGCTGCCGCCGTTTCCGAACCGGCGCCGAGGGCTACGGCATTTTCATTGGCCACTTTTGTATTGCTGCCAAGAGCCATGCCGTCCTTCGCCGTTACAGAAGCGTTGTTCCCCAGCACCATAGCGCCATCAGCGGAAACCGTGGAATTGCTGCCCACTGCATAGGCATTATCCGCATTAATAGTATTTTTGTACCCGAAAGCACCTGCCATATTTCCTTTCACCGTGCCGGCAGTGACTGTCGTGATTTTATCCTGATCAGCACCGGCGGCGCTGCCGTTTGCTTCCGTCGCAGTGTTAACCGTGGCGGAGCCGATGGTATTTCCGGCGCCGACAGCATAGGCCTGATTTCCGTAAATAGTATTTTTAGATCCGACGGCTGCAGATTCTTTCCCAGATTTAGACCCGTCCTTCATATCCAAACCCACCTGGTTCGTATCCCCGATGGAGGAAGACCGGTCACCATAGGCACCTACCTGCGTACCGAGGGCAAGAGAATTCGTGCCCCAGCTCCGTGCCATGATACCGATACCGGTGCTGGCTACACCTTTGGTCAAAGAATTGATACCAATCGCCGTGGATCCTGTGCCATAGGCTTCACTCAATGTCCCGATGGCCGTGGTGGCATCACCGATGGCAGCGGTGTTCGCATACTTCCCTTTCACATTGATAGAAGCTGACCCCAATCCGCCCGGAAACTTAGTTTCTATTTCCTTATTAAAGCTCTTTTTAATCCCGTTTCCTGCCGCCAGCTGGGGCACGGCCGTTTCCAGTTCCGTACGGGCCATATCAATATCATCCCCGCCGATAGCAACGGAAGAGTTCCCAATCGCCCTGGTATCCGCACCAAGCGCCAGCGACTGGGTACCATATGTCTTAGCTGTACTCCCAATAGCGACCCCTTGTGCATATTTAGGATCGACAGTACCGCCGGACTGTTTGATCTTGACATTGGTCTCTGCCGCAGCGCCGATGACCACATCGCCTCTGGCGCCGTATGCCGCCGCTTCCGCGCCTGCCACTACCGCACCGGATCCCGGATTGCCGTGCTCTGTAGAAGCGATACTCTTCGCCTTGCGGCCGATGACGATATCCCCGTTTTCCAGCGCCTGTGCGCCCTGTCCGATGGCTACCGTACTTGCCGGGAGACTTGGAGTGCCGGTGCTGCCTTTCCCTGACGCTTTCGCTCCTGTACCGATGGCAATGCCATGCTCTGTTCCATCCTCAACGGAAGCAGTCTCACCTATGGCAATACCGCGATCCGCTTCACTCTTGCTGTCCCAGCCGATAGCCGTAGAATTAACTCCTTTTGCCGTGGAATTTGCCCCCAATGCGCGGGCGCCATCAGCCAGGGCTTTTGCACCGTTACCGATGGCTACGCCCCAATCCCCTCTGGATTGAGAACCGTTCCCCATGGCAATGGCACCACCATTAGCAGCTTTCGCATTATTCCCGAAAGCCATAGAGGAACCGCCCCAGGCCCTGGCATTGGAACCGAAGGCCTGGTCATTATCTTTGCCTATAATATTTCCAGCCTCATCTATACCTGCCCGTGCTTCATTACCAAGTGCAAAACCGTTAGTAGAACGAACCCAAGTATTATTCCCGATAGCGACCGTATTATTCCCGTCCGTATGCGCATTACGGCCGATCGCCACTGCCTGCGCACCTTGGCCGACAGTACCGGTACCGAGGGCAACCGTATTGATATCTTTGGTTGTCGCATTATGACCGATTGCGATCCCTCCGCTCTTATCGGTAATCCCCGGTGTCGCCGTGGCAGGGTTTACTGTAACGTTCGCACCATGTCCGATGGCAATCCCGTTTTGGCTCGATTCTGGATCCGGATCTCCCTTGCCGACGGACGCTTCATTACCGATGGCCACACTGTGTGATGACAATGCCTTTGACTTAAGACCGTAAGCGGAGCTGTTCACCGCCGCCGCCTTAGCATCGTCCCCCACCGCCACGCTGGCAGTTCCGGTAGCGGAAGCGCCGGGACCATACTCTGTCTTTGCTTCCGCCATACCCGGCAGCAGGCATCCCGTGACGGCAAGGGCGCACAGAAACGCGCGGACGGGCATACTCTTCTTTTCAGAAGCCACTCCCCCATTTTTTCCGCAGCGGCCGGCGATTTCCGAAACCACCACATAGCAGCGCTTCACCCGGCTCCAGATGACTTTGTAAATCTGATTCATAACTTCCTCCTTTTACATAAAAAGATATCCGCTCTCTAAAGAACTAAATAATTTATATCTCTTTCACCATATTATACATTTATAAAGTTATTTAATAAAGTTATTTATTATAATGAGATTAGTATACCAAACGCACTTTTATTAAAGTATTTCACCGGAGATTTTCCGTACCTGATTCTCTTTCAGCTGTCTGCTTGATCCGTTTCTCTTCCTCCGCATATATCTAATCAGGACATCCGTCACAGGGAAGCCTTACAGAAAATATCCGGAAAGCGGATCATACGTAATTCACAGTTCTTACATTTCCATAAATAAAGAGAAATAAAGATATCATCGTTCAGAAAGACAACGCTGTCTCTTATGCCGTCGGCATTCCCGTTCATGGAATGGCAAAGCCGGTTTCGAGTTAAAATGTGCGATTTCTACTTTCCGCAATAAATGGGTAAAAGACTCTCTCCTGAAAGCATATGCTATCGAAGAAAGTCTTTTATCTTCTTCCTGATTTAGAAAGATGGTCTTATCCAATCAGGATCCCACGCTGTTTACGAACTGGATTGTCAGCACTGACGGAGTGGAAATAATCCCCAAAACGGTTACCCGCTGTCCCATAGGAACAACTGCACCATTGAGATTGATAAGAATTTTATTCCCCCGGGCGGTACGGAAATTCATAAGCCCGCCGCCGGCGCTGGACAGGATGCTGCCCACAGTGCAGATCCTTGTCCCTACAGGAAGCCCGGACAAATTCCATGCTACCCGGTAAGCACCCAGATCCTCTAATTTCAAATCTCCCGGATTCGTCTGATACCAGTTGGCAAGATCGCTTTTTACCGGTCCCATGAAATACCCTGCGTCCCGGGATGTCCGCGGTGCCATCGGCCCCTGTGACGGCTGCGAATTCCCAATATCTTTTCTGTAGCTGACCGCACGCTGATTAGGAGCCCGCTCCTGATAAGACACGTTCCGGATAATAAGTACAGGCTGCCCGGCCTGATTATAAGCCACATACCCTGTCGCCTGAAAAGGCGTATAACTCATTATCTTTCCCGCATGCTCCATCATGGCAGGGATTTCCTGTCCATCGGCAGTAACAAAACGATATACATTGTCCGCATAGGCTCCTTCAAACTGGCCGGCTACGGTGATATTATCCGCTGCCGCTGCCATAGTATCCGGCAGCAGCAACATCAATATCATTCCTATCACAGCAAACCATGATTTCTTCATCTGAAAGCCTCTTGCTCCGATTAACCGCGGCCTTTGATGACGCGTACACGCTGGATATCAGGTGTACCGTCCTTATGTTTGCTGATGGTATCTACTCTGATGCGTTCCAGTTCCGGTTCGAATTCTTTCAGTGCTCTGGCCATCCGGTCATCGGCAGCCGCACCATTCTGCATGGCCCTGTAGATCAACGCGGCCATTTCATACCTGGTCATCATGCGGTCTCCGCCGAACTGTCCGTCCGGGTAGCCCACGATGACACCGTTTCCTGCCAGAGTCGCCACATAGTCATAGGCCCAATGATTTTCAGGCACATCGGGGAAGAGCTGCATCTTGTCCATATCCATGGAATCCAGCGGTCTTCCGTCCGCAACCTTCAGCAGCGCCCCCTTCACATTTTCCAGTTCAGCGCGGAGATCCTTGATTTCCTTAGCCATCGCCACTTTGGATGTGGACACATGGTTGCCCTGTCCCAGCTTCATGGAAAGACCTGCATTCACCATATTTTCTCCGCCGCCGATGGAACCGCCTACACTGATCATCGTATCTTCATTCGGCCGATAGAAGGCACCGAGTGCCAGAGAATGGGCATCTTTATAGTTGCCGTAGCCCAAAGTGAAGTCCCACTTATCATCGGGATCGAAGTCCAGCGGATGGAGTGCTGCCAATGCCGCCGCTCCTGCGCCGACTCTGTTGATACGGTTATCAACTTTGTTGATGGCCCCGCCGATCTGTTTCAGCTGTCCTACATTAACAGCATCCGTATCTGCCTTGCCTGCTGCCACATTGGTAATCCGTTTTCCGCCTGCGTCAACGCCGGTCTGTGTGATGCTCGGGCCGTTCTTGATCGTCAGGCCATTATTACTCATCACCGTATTTCCCGTGGTTACTGTCTTGAAGGTCGGTGTATCGACTACAGCCACTTTGTACTCCGTGCCGCCGTTTGCATTCGTCCCCGTTGTCACGGAAATATTGCTGCCCGCCGTTACGGAAGAATGTTTGCCTGCCTGGCCGGATACAACCTTCAGCTGGTCTTCCGTCGCCGCCTGTCCGCTGGTGATATGGTTCGGATCCCAGGTCTTATTGGTCAGTCCGTTCACTGTGCCGGCCGTACCGTTGACAGTCACCTGTCCGGCCTTGATCGTACCTTCGGACCCTTTAATGCTGATCTGCTTGGAAGAATCGGTTCCCAGCGTAATGTCATCATTCAGATTGACATGGTACGTTTTAGATCCGTCGGCATTGTCTTCAGAAGTCACCGTCGTATTTTTGCCGTCCGCTACTTTCGTGGTGGCACTGGCTGCCGCTTTTTTCAGCTGGCTGAAATTGACGGCATCGGTATCTGCCTCGCCTGCTGCCACGTTGGTGATCTTCTTGCCGCCTGCATCAATTCCCGACTTGGTAACGCTGGGGCCGTCCTTGATCTTCAGCCCGTCCTTGTCGACTGTCACCGCCGTGTTTCCGGAACCGTCCTGAACGGTAAACCCGTTGGTATCCATTCTTGTACGGCCTGTGGTGACACTATTCAGCAGGATATCATCCTTAAGCCCCACTTTGACTCTGCCGCCTTCGACTCTGGTGGAAATATTCTTACCGTCGCCTACGACGTCCACAGTTTCGCCAAGCTTCTTCTTTACTTCGTTTCCGTCTTCCGCTTTTATGCCGAAGCCCTTGTTGACGATCTCCGAACCCTGATTTTTCAGCTGGCTGAAATTGACGGCATCGGTATCCGCCTCGCCTGCTGCCACGTTGGTGATTTTCTTGCCGCCTGCGTCAATACCTGCCGCTACAATCTTCGGTCCGTTCTTGATCGTCAGACCATCATTGTTCATGACCGTATTGCCGGTGGTCACGCTGTTCAAACCTTTTAGATCTTTTGCCAGACGGACTTTCAGGTTGTTTCTGCCGTCAGATACCACGCCGATATTGTCATCTGTCGTCAGCTTGCCTTCGTCTCCAATGCCGCCGACTACATTCACCTGTCCGTTCAGTTTCTTCTTGATGACCGCCCCTGTATCACCACCGTACTTCATGCCGTCATCCAAGGTGGCAATATCATGCTGTTTGCCGTTCTTTTCTTCGATGATGAGACGGGTGATATTGGTACCGTCAACGCCCGGCTTTCCGTCGCCGCCTTTAATAGTCGCTCCGTCTCTGCCGTCTTTGCCGTTAATTCCGACACTGTCCGCTTTCAGGTTCTTATCCAGACCAACAATCATTTCACCGTTACTGTTTACCATGGTCTTGATATTGGAGGCATCATACTCCGTATCAGCCTTCACACCAGTTCCTTTGATGGTCATGGTCTCATTCAGTTTTTTAGCTACAATGCCGGTATTTCCTGCGAACTTGAGCCCGTCATCCAGTGTGGCTACATCATGCTTCTTGCCGTTCTTTTCTTCAATGATGAGACGGGTGATATTCGTGCCGTCAACGCCCGGCTTTCCATCGCCGCCCTTAATGGTGAGTCCGTTAGCGCCGTCCTTACCGTTCAGACCAATGGAGCCGTCTTTGCCGTTGATCACTACAGCAGAGCCGTCTTTGCCGTTGACTCCGATGGAGCCGTCTTTGCCGTCGGCGCCTTTCTTGCCGAGCACCAGATCATCATTTACATTGACTTTATATGGATTGGCAACGGTGCCTTCGCCTTCGACGGTGGTATTCTTACCGTCTTTCAGGATCGTCTTTCCTGCCGCGACAGCATCTTTCAGCTGGCCGAAGTTGACTGCGTCACTGTTTACTGTGCCGTTAGCCACGTTGGTAATCTTCTGGCCGTTCGCATTGAGACCGTCTTTGTTGACATAGGTCTTTCCGTTAATGGTCAGGCTGCCGTCCGGTCCCAGGTTGACATCTTTCTTCAGCTTCACGTTGAGCTTCGTTCCATCGGATACGACACCGATATTGTCATCTGTCAGGTCTGCCGAGGCTCCGCCCTTGATTTCCAGCTTTTCTCCCAGCTTTTTGTTAATTACCGCGCCGGAGTCTCCGCCGAAGTTCAGGCCTTTGCCAATGGTGTTATTGATGTTTGTAATATTTGTCTTATTGGTCTTCACTCCGTCACTGACTGTTTTCAGCTGGTCTTCCGTGGCTGCCTGTC
>ULRR01003219.1_pt1 | contig 19357 bp, 10 predicted proteins | sample 1955651 | NCBI WGS metagenome assembly ULRR01 (sample SAMEA4835688, study PRJEB28245) | human gut metagenome | biome: gut microbiome; material: fecal sample | place: Denmark | collected 2008
CCGCGGCCGTCTGCCTCCGGTCGTGCACCTCGACGAGGATGTTGCCGAAGTTGGGCCGCAGCGAGACGCTGCTGCTGGCCAGGTAGTAGCGCGGCGGCGTGGCGCCCATCGTCATCGAGACGCACTTCACCTCGGGCTGCGCCTGCAGCCACGCCTCCATGCGGAGCAGGTTCTCCTCCGTGGCGCGGATGTCGTACCCCTCGGGCAGCAGCACGTCGGCCCGGAAGTAGGGTTTGTCGAGCGACGGAAAGAAATTCTGCGGCATGCGCCCCATGACGGCGAGCGACGCGGCGAAGAGCACGACAACCCCCGCCACGACCGTCCACCGCCTGCGCAGCAGCGCCGCCAGCAGGCGGTCGAACGCCCGGTAGAACTTCGTGTCGTAGGGGTCGTGCACGGACTTTTCGGTGCGGAGCAGGAAGTTGCCGAACAGGGGCGTCTGCGTCAGGGCCAGCACCCAGCTCAGCAACAGCGAGAGGGCCAGCACGACGAAGAGCGGCTTGACGATCTCGGCGACGGACGACGGCGCGAGGTAGAGCGGCAGGAACGAACAAACGGCGATGAGCGTGGCGCCCAGCAGGCTCCAGCGCGGGGCGTTGGCCCCGTCGACGAAGGCCTGCCGCCGCGCGATGCCCCGCAGCATGGCCTGCCGGGCGTTGTCCGTCACGACGATGGCGTTGTCGACAAGCATGCCCATGGCGATAATGAAGCCCGCGAGCGAGGTGCGGTTCAGCCCCTCGCCGAGCAGCTGCATGAGCAGCAGCGTCCCGCCGATCGAGAAGAGCAGCGAACTGCCGATGAGCACCCCGGAGCGGGCCCCCATCACAAGCATGATGACCAGGATGACGATCCCGACCGACTCGGCCAGGTTGAGCACGAAGGTGCGGTTGGCCTCGCGGGCGATGCGGTTCTCGGGATAGAGCACCGCAAGGTCCATGCCCACGGGCATGCGGGCGACGAGCGCCGCCAGCACGGCGTCGATGCGCTCGCCGGTCCGCACGACGTCGACCTGCTCCTCGGTCGAGATGCCGATGCCGATGGCGCGCCGCCCGTTGACGCGCATCAGCGTCTGCGGCGGATCGACATACCCGCGTTCGATGCGGGCGATGTCGCCCAGACGGTACTGCCTGCCCGAGGAGGAGATCAGCAGCTGGTCGGCGATGTCCTCCAGCGAGCGGTAGGTCCCCGACTCGAGAATCCGGATGCGGAGCGCCCCGGCCTGCTTCTCGCCGCTGTCGACCAGGGCATTCTGCTGCGAGATGGTCTGCACGACGGTCTCGGGGCGGATCGAGAAGTTGGCCAGCGCCGCGAGGCTGACGTAGACGTTCACGACGGGCGTCTGCTCGCCGAAGAGCGTCACCTTGCGCACGCCGCCGACGGTCACGACATGGGTCTTGATGCGCTGCGCCCAGTCGCGCAGTTCGGACCACGAGAAGCCCTCGTCGGCCGAAAGTCCGTAGTAGATGCCGAAGACGTCGCCGAAGTCGTCGGCCACGGTGATGCGCGACGCCTCCGCGGGCAGCTGCGCCTGGACGTCGAGCACCTTGCGGCGCAGCTCGTCCCACAGCTGCGGAATGTCGCGCGCCGGGGTCGCCGGGTCGAGCTCGACGAGGATTTTCGAGAGTCCGTAGCGCGACTCGGAGGTGATCTTGTGCACGCGCCGCATCGACTGCACCTCGCGTTCGACGGGCTCGGTGACGAGCTGCTCGACCTCGGCGGGCGTGGCGCCCGGGTAGCGGCAGAGCAGCGAGGCGCTCTTGATGACGAAGGTCGAATCCTCCTTCTTGCCGAGCGTCGCAAAGCCCGCCACACCCCCCACGAGCAGTACGAGCAGGAAGAACCACACGACACGCGCGTTCTTCAGGGCATATTCGGGCAGGTTCATGGCTTGTCGCTCATTATGCGCACGGGCTCGCCCTCACGCAGCTGATAGACCCCGGACGTCACGACGCGCTCGCCGGGTTCGACGCCGCTGTCGACGATGACGCGGTCGCGGCCGTAGAGCCCGCCGAGCGTCACGGCGCGCCGCTCGACCCGCTCGCCGTCACCGACGATCCAGACGTAATCCCCGCCCTCGGCCGGTGCGCAGACGGCCGTCAGCGGCAGCGACACGGCATCCGCAACGGGGTCGGCCGTGCGCATGGTGACGGTGCACGACATGCCCGGAGAGATGCGGCAGCGCGCCGTATCGACCCCTTCGAGCGTCAGCGAGACCGGAAAGCCCGAGGCATCGGACGACGTGCGGGCGTAATCCTTCAGCCGCGCCGCAAACACCACGCCGCGGTAGTTGTCGAACGCCACGTCGAAGTGCGTCGAGGGGCGCGCGAGGGCATCGAGTGCGCTCTCGGGCAGGGTGAACTTCACGGTCGAGGTCTCGGGCGCCACCAGCCGCAGGATCGTCTGCCCGGACTGCACGCGCTCGTACTTGTCGACGTATGCCGCCTCGATGACCCCGGCGAACGGGGCCCGCAGCCGCGTCTCCTGCAACAGGTCCGTCGCATTCTCATACGACGAGCGGGCCTGCGCATAGCGCGTCTGCGCCGCTTCGGCCTCCTGGCGCGAGACGGCCTCGTGCTGCAACAGCCGCTGCATGCGCTGCATCTGCGAGCGCGCCTCCTCGTAGGCCGAGCGCTGGGCCGCGACCTGCAGCTCGACATCCCGGGGATCGAGTTCGGCGAGCAGCTGCCCCCGGGCCACGGCCTCGCCCTGCGAAACGGGAATGTCGAGCACCTGCCCCGAGAGCTTGAAGGCCAGATTGACGGCATCGTCGGGCGTGGCCAGCCCCGCGAAGTCGCGGTCGATGAACCCGGCCCGCACGGCTGTCTCGACCTTGACAGGGCGCACCGAACCGACCGGCACGCTCCTGCCGCCGCAGGCCGCCGCCGCACAAGACATCACAAAGAAGAGAAACCGGCGCATACGAAAAAAGTTGACTCCGACGATTCGGAGTCAACTTTCATACCATTGTGCGCCGCAGGGCCCCTACGGCCGAATATCGCGACAATTCCTTTTAGCCGAGATCGTTCCGTTGTCGAGGACGACCAGCCCGTTGTCGGCCCGCAGCAGGGTCTTCATCGTCGAGGCGTCGATGTTGTAGCAGAGAACCTCCCCCGAGCCGAAATCATGGCTGTAAACATCGTAGAGCGGCTGCGGCGTCAGGCAGACGACCGCGGCGCCCTCCTCCGCGGCGCGGGCAACCAGCCGCGCCATGCGGCGCGCGCAGCTGCGCGGCAGGCGGTCGAACGACGTCACGCAGAGCATGTAGAGACGCCCGGGCGTCGAGAGCACCTCCTCGGTGGCATCGCCGTCGGCGCCGTGCAGCGCGAACTCACTCACCAGCGGCCGGATTGCGGGCTCCTCGCTCGTCGTGCGCGTATCGACCCACTCCCACTTCGTCTCGTCCTGCCACTCCGTGTCGTCGAGCGTGAACTCACGCTCGCGGCCCGTGCGGCGGTTGCGGTAGACGAGCACCGTCTCGGTCTCGCCGGCTCCGATCTCGGGAGCCCGCTTCGCCTCGAGGATATTGACCCCGACCTTGTAGGGCAGGAAGTCGACGAGCGGCAGGTGGCGGTAGCAGTAGTAACCCAGATACATCGACAGGCAGAAGAAGGCCACCGTCAGGCACACCTCCAGCGGGTTGAATGCGAAGATGCGGTCGGGCCGGTAGCGCCACCAGACGACAAGGGCCATGGCCAGCAGCACGACGTTCTTCGCGAAGGTCTCCCACGGCGAGAGTTTCAGCGCCTCGCCGAAGCAGCCGCAGTCCTCGACGGGGATGAGCGTGGCGCTCAACAGGGTCAGCAGCGTGAAGAAGCAGAGCGACAGCACCGCGAAGATCGAGATGAGCCGGATGCGCACCTTGAAGAGGAGCATGCAGCCCATCATCAGCTCGGCGCCGCACAGCCAGATCGAGAAGGCCATCGAGGCCCCCTGCAGGTACTCCAGGCCGTAGATCGAGAGGTACTCGTTGACCTTCAGCGCCGTGCCCCACGGATCGATCACCTTCGTGAAGCCCGAGAAGATGAACGTGAAGGCGAGCACCAGGCGGCAGATGCGCGACAATATCTTGAATCCGCGTTTGTTTCTCATCGTTTTCCGAGCACGGGGGTCAGCTCCGCACGTATTTTTTCAAAAATTTCCTCGGGCGACGCCATGGTTCCCGCGGCATTGCTGCAATCCACGACCCGCAGCGTCGGATCGGCGGCCGCCGCTTCGAGGTAGACCTCGCGCACGCGCCGCTGCAGGTCGAGCGACGCCTCGTGAATATCCTCCGCACCGTGCAGGTAGGCGCGGTCGTCGCCCGCGCGCTGTTCCGTGAGCTTGCGCTCGGTGAAGGCGAAGGGGACATCGAGGAAGAGCGACAGATCGGGGTGCGGCAGGGCGTTGTGGCCGAACTCCAGGTCGAGGATCCAGCGGGCCAGGCGGCGGCGCGGCTCCCCCTCGGGCAGCTTGGCGCACTGGAAGCCGACGTTCGAGTAGACGTAGCGGTCGAGTACCACGGCGCGTCCTTCGGCAAGCCAGCTGCGGATCTGCCCCGCCGCCTCGGCCCGGTCACCGGCGAAGAGCAGCGCCACAAGGTAGGGATCCACCTCCCCGACACCGCCGAACTCGCCGCGCAGGAAGCGGGCGATCAACTCGCCGTAAACGGGCGCGTCGAAGCGCGGGAAATGGATATACTCGCTGCGCAGGCCGCTCGCCGAAAGCAGCTCGCGCAACAGACGGACCTGGGTCGACTTGCCCGCTCCGTCCAGTCCTTCGAGTACGATGAACATCGGTTCCTTGCGTTTATTGTGGTTTCGGTTCTCGCCTACTGGCGCAGCATGCGCACGGCCCGCGCAACACCGGCGGCCAGCGCATCCACCTCCGCTTCGGTGTTGTAGAGCGCGAACGACGCGCGGCACATGCCCGTCACGCCGTAATGGTCCATCACCGGCTCGGCACAGTGGTGTCCCGTGCGGACGGCGATGCCCAGCTTGTCGAGGATCATCCCCATGTCGTAGGGGTGCACCCCCTCGACGTTGAACGACACGATGGCGCACTTGTCCGCCGTCGAGCCGTAGATGCGCAGTCCGTCGATCGCCCCGAGGCGTTCGGTCGCCCGGTCGAGCAGCGCCCGTTCGTGGGCCTCGACCTCCGCGGGATCGAACTGCTGCACATACCGCACCGCCTCGCCCAGCCCGATGGCCCCGACGAAGTTGGCCGTTCCGGCCTCGAACTTCAGCGGCACGGGGGCATAGGTCGTGCGGGCGAAGGTCACGCGGTCGACCATGTCGCCGCCCCCGAGGAACGGGGGCATGGCATCGAGCAGCGCCCGCTTGCCGTACAGCACGCCGATGCCGGTCGGACCGTAGAGCTTGTGGCCCGAGAAGGCATAGAAGTCGCAGTCGAGCGCCTGCACGTCCACGCCGCCGTGCACCACCCCCTGGCAGCCGTCGACGACGACCACCGCCCCGACGGCATGGGCCGCGCGGATAACGGGGCGCAGGTCGGGCCGCGTGCCGAGCGTATTGGAGGCCTGCGTCACGGCGACAACGCGCGTGCGTGCGTCGAGCAGCGATTCGAGCAGGTCGGTGCGCAGCGCCCCCTCGTCGTCGAAGGGCAGCATGCGCAGCTCGGCTCCCTTGCGCTCGGCGAGCAGCTGCCACGGCACGAGGTTCGAATGGTGTTCCATCTCGCTGACGACGATGTTGTCGCCCGCATGCACGAAGCGCTCGCCCCAGGCGTAGGCCACCGTGTTGAGCGACGCCGTGGCCCCGGCCGTGAAGACCACCTCCTCCTTCGCCGCGGCGCCCAGGAAGGCGGCAATCCGCTCGCGGGCTGCCTCGTAGCGCGTCGTGGCCTCCTCCGAGAGCAGGTGCACGCCGCGGTGGATGTTGGCATTCAGCTCGCGGTGCAGCCAGTCGACGGTCTCGATCACCGACAGGGGCTTCTGCGCCGTGGCTCCGTTGTCAAGGTAGACCAGCGGCCGCCCGTAGACTTCGCGTGCGAGGATCGGAAACTCCCCGCGTATCTTTTCAATGTCCAGCATCGTCACATCCGTTTCATTTTCGCGGCGACCGCCTCCAGCAGCGCCTCGCCCAGCGGCTCGATGCCGCAGCGGCGCACGATGTCGCCGACGAACCCTTCGATCTGCAGCCGCCGGGCCTCGGCCTCGCTCAAGCCCCGCTGCCGCATGTAGTAGACCGCTTCGGCATCCATCTGCCCGACCGTTGCGCCGTGCGAGCACTTCACGTCGTCGGCATAGATCTCCAGCTGCGGCCACGTCGTGATGCGCGCCGTGTCGCTCAGCAGGATGTTGCGGCTCTGCTGCTGCGCGTCGGTGCGCTGGGCATCCTGTGCCACGTAGACCAGCCCGTGGAACTCGCCCACGGCCCGGCCCCCGGCCACGCCCTTCACGCACGACTCGCTCCGGCAGTCGGAGACGTTGTGCGCCGTATGCAGCCGCACGACGCAGTGCTCCTCGTCCGTGGCGAGGAAGACCCCGCCCAGCGTATTTTCGGCCCCGCGGCCGTTCAGGTCGATGCGGTAGGTGGCATTGGCGCTCGCCAGCTGCACCGTCGTGATGCGGCAGTCGCTCCGGGCCGCCTGCTCCACGGCCACCTCGGCGAAGGCTTCGGCCGTGAAGAGCTCCGTAAGCTCGAGCCGCGCCCCCTCGCCCAGCGTGCAGCGCAGCGCCGAGAGCTCGGGCGAGGTGTGCAGCACGACGAGCCGCGCCGCGCCGCCCGCGGCGACCTGCACGTCGAGATGCCGCGGATCGACGGCCGCATAAGGCTCCGTCACGCACTGCGTGATGCGGAGCAGCTCCTCCCCCGCCGGGCGGAAACCGCGAAGGATGTCAGGCAGCGTCGTCATTCGTTTCCGTACTCGTTGATGATGCGGTCGTAGCCCTCCTTCTCCAGATCGAGGGCCAGCGACTTGTCGCCCGTGTAGATGATGCGCCCCTTGTAGAGCACGTGCACCACGTCGGGCACGATGTAGTCCAGCAGGCGCTGGTAGTGCGTGATGACCACCGTGGCGTTCTGCGGCGTATGGAGCTTCGTCACGCCCGTGGCGACGATGCGCAGGGCGTCGATGTCGAGGCCCGAGTCGGTCTCGTCGAGGATCGCCAGCTTCGGGTCGAGCATCGCCATCTGGAAGATCTCGTTCTTCTTCTTCTCGCCGCCCGAGAAGCCCTCGTTCACGGCGCGCGACGTGAGCTTCGGGTCGAGCTCCACGACGGCGCTCTTCTCGCGCATCAGGCGCAGGAATTCGGCCGCCGTGAGGGGCTCCTCGCCGCGGAACTTGCGGTGCTCGTTCACGGCCAGCTTCATGAAGTTGGCCATCGTGACGCCCGGAATCTCCACCGGATACTGGAAGCCGAGGAAGAGCCCCAGCCGGGCACGGTCCTCGATCGACATGGCGAGCAGGTCCTCGCCCAGGAAGCGTACCGAGCCCTCCGTGACGGTATACTTGGCATTTCCGGCCAGCACCGAGGCGAGCGTCGACTTGCCCGAGCCGTTCGGGCCCATGATGGCGTGGACCTCGCCGGCGCGGACCTCCAGGTCGATGCCGCGGAGAATCTCCTTGCCCTCGACCGACGCATGCAGATTTTTTACGCTTAACATATCTGTCTTGTCGTTTCTATTTGTCCTTTTTACATTTTCACATCCGAAATGTCTCCGGAAATTCTGTCAGAGTGCCGGCCGGATCTCCACGGGCCGCTCCGGAGCCTCGTCCGGATCTTCCCGGATACCCTCCATGCCCCGCCGGCGACCTTCCCGCACGCGGTTGGGAACTTCCATGCCCCGCCGACGCCTTCCTGCGCACGGTCGGGAGCCTTTCGTCAGGCCCCGCGTCACCGGCTCCGCCCGGCCGCTACCCTACCGTGCCCTCGAGCTGCAGGGCCAGCAGCTTCTGCGCCTCGACGGCGAACTCCATGGGCAGCTTCGCCAGCACCTCGCGGGCGTAGCCGTTGACGATCAGCCCCACGGCATCCTCGGTCGACAGTCCGCGCTGGTTGCAGTAGAAAAGCTGGTCGTCCGAGATTTTCGACGTCGTCGCCTCGTGCTCCACGACGGCCGTGCGGTTGCGGCAGTCGATCTCGGGGAAGGTGTGGGCGCCGCAGCGGTCACCGATCAGCAGCGAGTCGCACTGCGAATAGTTGCGCGCATGCTCCGCCCCCTTGGCCACGCGCACCAGACCCCGGTAGGCATTCTGGCTCCGGCCCGCGGAGATACCCTTCGAGACGATGCGGCTGCGCGTGTTGCGGCCGATGTGGATCATCTTCGTGCCGGTATCGGCCTGCTGGAAGTTGTTGGTCATGGCCACCGAGTAGAACTCCCCGACGGAATTGTCGCCGGCGAGGATGCAGCTCGGGTATTTCCACGTGATGGCCGAGCCGGTCTCGACCTGCGTCCACGACAGGCGCGCGTTCTCGCGGCACAGGCCGCGCTTGGTGACGAAGTTGTAGACGCCGCCGCGCCCCTCGCGGTCGCCCGGATACCAGTTCTGCACCGTGGAATACTTCACCTCGGCGTCGCGCTCGACGACGATCTCGACGACGGCCGCATGCAGCTGGTTCTCGTCGCGCTGCGGCGCCGTGCACCCCTCGAGGTAGCTCACGTAGGCCCCCTCGTCGGCGACGATGAGCGTGCGCTCGAACTGCCCCGTGCCGGCGGCGTTGATGCGGAAGTAGGTCGACAGCTCCATCGGGCACCGCACCCCCTTGGGGATATAGCAGAACGACCCGTCGGAGAAGACCGCGGCGTTCAGCGCGGCGTAGAAGTTGTCGGTATAGGGGACGACGCTCCCGAGGTACTTTTTCACCAGGTCGGGATGGTCGCGCAGCGCCTCCGAGATCGAGCAGAAGATGATCCCCTTCTCGGCGAGCGTCTCCTTGAAGGTCGTCTTCACCGAGACGGAGTCCATCACGGCATCGACCGCCACGCCCGCCAGCGCCATCTGCTCCTCGAGCGGAATGCCCAGCTTGTCGAACGTGCGCTTGAGTTCGGGGTCGACCTCGTCCATCGAGCCGAGCTTCTTGCGGGCCTTCGGCGCCGCATAGTAGATGATATCCTGAAAGTCGATCTCCGGGATCGTCAGATGCGCCCACGTCGGGGATTCGAGCGTCAGCCAGTGCCGGTAGGCCGCCACGCGGCGCTCGGTCATCCACGCCGGCTCGCCCTTCTTTGCGGAGATCAGGCGCACAACCTCCTCCGAGAGCCCCTTGCCGATGGTCTCGGTCTCGATCTGCGAGGTGAAGCCGTACTTGTACTCCTGCTCCCCGATATTTTCCAATAGGTCTTTCTCTTTTCCTGCCATACGAGCAAAATATCGTACAAAGGTAAAAAATCTAATCCGAATTTCATAATCGCACCGGGCAAATACGGTACCGCGGACCAGCGCAGCGGCAAAAAAAAGGGAGCGCGGACTGCTCCGCGCTCCCTGCCGTTGTTTTCGGTATCGGATTACTTCTCGCCGACGATCACGGCATTGGTGATCTTGGCATCACCGCCGCCGATCGTGATCTTGAAGTAGGGCTTGCCAGCCGTGTCGTACCTGTAGTATCCGGCATAGGTGCCCTCGCCTTCGGCCACCGTCGGAATCTCAAGGGCCGTGAAGTCCGTGCCGTTGTCCGAAGTGCTGACGGTCGGAACCTTCGAGCCGTCCACGATCTTCAGGTAGATCGTCGAGATGGCCCCCAGCGAAGAGTCGTTCTTCAGGTAGGTCTCGATCGCAAGGCCCTTCTTGATGTACATCGAGCTCGAGGAGGCCGCCATGGCCGATCCGAAGGTGATGCCCTGATAGGTCCAGGTCTGGATGTAGGGCTTGCTGCTCGAGGTCGAGAACTTCGTCATCGCATCCTCCGAGGCCGTACCGTCCATCTCCGTACCGGTGAGAATCTGGATCTCGTCACCCACATGGTTCTTGATCAGGTCGTAGCTCAGCTCCACATTGTAGGGCTGCGTCTGCACACCCGAGTTGTCAGGCTCCCACGACAGACCGTAAACATTGATCGTGGCATAGCAGTAGATGTAGATCGTCGTCTCGCCCGAGAGGTCGGTGAACTTCACCGTCTTGGCCTCGCCGTCCGACGAGGTCGGGCAGGCTTCGCGCAGGTACTCCTTGCCGTTGGCGCTCACGCCCACTTCGCGCGTGGCGTCCGAGCTGCTGCTCGAGATGGCCTTCACGGTCAGCGTACCGTTGCCGCTCACGCGCAGAGCCAGGGCACGCAGCGTCGGCGTCACACCCTCCAGCGTACTCTTGCCGTTGAACTTGATGCGGTCCACCGGCTCGCCCTGGTCGCCGATCGAGTGCTCGATGGTCATGTGCTTCGAGTCGCTGGCCAGGAACTGGAGGTTGCCGAAGACGGACGTCTCCTTGATGTCACCGGCCGGGAAGGACGAGGCATCGGCGATGTTCCACGTGTAGGCCGACGATACGGTCGTCAGCACGCCCCTGATCGTGATCGTCACGCTGGCAGCCTCCGAGTCGAGCCAGTTGAGCGAGCCCTCGGCCGCCTTGGCTACGACCGACAGCGTGTGCTGGCCGGCCTTGAGCGAAGCCACCGTCGAGGCGGGAATCTCATACGAGGGGGTCTCCACCGTCTCGGTCTTGCCGTTGAAGGTCACTTCGTAGGCTGCGGCGTTCGGCACGGCGTTCCATGCCACGGCGATCGGCTGCGACGTACCCTGATCCACGGCCGGAATGTCGGTCGTCGTGAAGACGGGCGTGTCGAGGGCCTTGGGCTCGCCGCCCGAAACCACCTCGAGCGACCACTCGAGCGCCTGCAGCTCGACGGGTGCGCAGCTGCAGATGTAGACCGTCGTCTCACCCTGGATGTCACCGAAGCCGAACTTGCTCTGCGTGCCGTCGGCCGGAACCGCATAGCGGGCGCCGTTGACGATGATCTCCATGTGCTTGTTGTAGCCTGCATCACCGGGCGTGATGAGCACCGAACCCGGCACGCTCACCTTGAAGGCCAGGGCGTTGTTCGTCGGGACGTCGAGCACCGAGAGGGTCGAGGCGGCCGAGAACGAGATCGTACCCTTGTCCGTCACGGCCATCGGGGCCTCCTCGTCGTTGACGATGAACTGCAGGTTGCCCAGGATCTTCGTCGAGAGGATCTCCTGCGGCTCGAAGCTCTCCGTGTCGGCGAAGTTCCAGACCGTAGCCTCCGTGATGACGTTCAGTTCGGTCTGCTCGGGCACGATGGGTGCCACGGCGTTCCACCAGCGCGGGTCGCCGACACGTACCGAGGCGATCTCGTCGTTCACCAGATAGAACTTGCCGCGCAGCGAGTTCTCGCACGGGTCCTCCGTGAGGATCTTGCCGCCGTTCTGCGTGGCCGTGGCCTGCGTGATCTCCACGCCGTCCAGAATCTTGGCCTCGAAGAAGGTGTCCGCACAGTTGTAGAAGTAGTTGCTCTGGATGAGCGTCGGGAGCTGCACGGAGCTGTTGTTGGCGATGAAGCGGGCATTCTCACCCGTCTCGTTCAGGAAGAGGTTGTTGGCATACTCCATGACGGCAGCCGTACCACGCACGTAGAAGAAACCCTTGTTGTTGCCGTCGGTTACGGTGGAGAAGTTGCTGAAGGTGTTGTTGCGGATGACAATCGACGAGAGGGTCTCCTTGGCGTCGACACGCAGGAACGAACGGGCGCCGTTGTAGAAGGTCGAGTTGGTGATCGTCAGCGTGCCGTGCGTCGATTCGGTGCGGAAGTCGATGAAGTCACCGCCGCTGTTGCCCATGTTGGCGGCATAGAGGCCGTCAAAGAGCAGCGTCTGGATGGCCGAACCGGCCTTGTTCTCGTAGAAGATGTTGCGGTAGCCTGCCAGGTCGCAGTTCTTCACCGTCACGGAGTTCATCGCGATGGCATCCTTCACCTCCATGAGCGACGAGGCCGCATCGGCGCCGTCGAGCGAGAGGTCCTCCAGACGGATGTCGTTCACACCGGGATTCAGACCGATGCCCAGGCCCACGATCGCGGGCTTCGCACCCTCGAGCGTCGTCTCGCCGATGATCGTCAGGTCGGCGGCCAGCGCCGATGCGGGGTTGGTCTCGCCTTCACCGTAGGAGGGCACCGTATAGGGCGTCTCACTGTAGGCCAGCTGGTACTTGCCACCGTCCACGAAGGCCTGCATGAGCTGCTCGATCGTCGAGATCTTCGTCATGTTCTGCATGTCGGGACGGGTCCAGACATCCTGACCGCCGCGGCTGGCGCTGTTGTAGTAGACGGCCACGAAGTACTCGGTCGAGGGCTGCAGATCACCGATCGTCGCCGTGGCGGCCTGCACCTGCTCATCGGACAGATCGAGGCGCACGGGCTCCTGGTCGGCCGAAGCGACCGGCGTAGCCAGCAGGTGCGTCACATACTGATCCTGATCCCACTTCAGCGTCACGCTGTTTGACGTGCGCTCCGTGACGACGGGATTCAGCGGGTCCATGATCGCGTAGGTCACGATCGGGCCGGCGACGGCCACGTGCGACGGCGCGGTGCGCTCGTTCTGGCTGAAGGCCTGCACGGTGGCATAGTACTCGTTCTCGGCCACAAGGTCGAGCGTCACGGGAACTTCCGCCGGGGTGAGGTCGCTCTTGGTCTCAACCACCGTGGTGAGTCCCTCGTCCGAATAGATGACGACTTCATAGGTATCCGTCGTGCGCACGTCCCACGTCAGGCGCACCTGGTTGCCCGTCGAGAGCACCGAGGCCGTGAAGTTCAGCGGCGTCAATGCCCGGTCGAGCACCAGCTCGTTATTGATGCCGTCCGGATCGTCCGAACAGCCGCCCAGTCCCGCTACGGAAAACAGCAGCAACCCGGACATCAATTTGCGAAATATGCTTTTCATAATCGTAAAATCTGTTTTGGTGGTCGATTATCCGTTAATAACCGTAATCGTTGTGAATCTGCCCCTGCGAGTTGTCGACGACACTCTGGAAGATGGGCCAGTACTGACGCGTATCGGGATCGCGGTCGTAGAGACGGTTGATCTCGGCGGTCGTGAACTTCGGATTCTCGGTATTGCTTGCGCACGGCGCATAGCGCGAAACCTCACCCTCGGTATTGGTGTAGGGAATCCAGGTGGCGTCGGGAGCCGTCTGCTCGTCGCGTCCCAGGCCGTACATCTCGAGCTTCGTGCCCTCGACCTTGTAGTAGACGTAGCCGTCGCCCTGAGCCAGGTAGCTGAAGTCACCCGTCCAGTTGTTCAGGTCGTTGAGCTTCTGCTTCGTCTCGTCCATCTTCGTCTTGAGCAGGTTCCAGCGGATCAGGTCGGTCTTGCGGAGCATCTCGCCCACGAACTCGAGGGCGCGCTCGTCGACAATGGCGTCGAACATGGCGTCGGCCGAGCCGATGGCGTCGACGTAGCTCTGGGCCATCGCCTCGTTACCGGCGTAGGCACGCTTGCGCACCTGCAGGAGGTAGTTCTTCGCATTGTCCAGACCGCCGCCGTCCACCGAGGCGCACGACGAGTGAATGGCACACTCGGCAGCCATCAGATAGACATCCGACAGACGCATGTAGGGCGGTTTGAAGCCGTCGTCGTTACCGCCGCTGTAGGGATAGTTCTCCATCCACTCGAAGCGGTACTTGCCGAAATACCACGTGTCGAGACCCGCCAGTACGGGAGCCGTCGTCGTGGACGAAGGCGAGGTGTACTCCCAGATGTAGTTCACGCAGCTCACGTCGCGGCGCGTATCCTGCTTCTCGTACTCGAACCACATGGTCGGCACGGGACCTACGCTGCCGCCACGGCTCGACGTTCCGGCCGTAGCGCCGATGAACTGGTCCGCTCCGTCGTGACGCACGGCGAAGGTGTAGTTCCAACGGCCGCGGTTGTTACCGTAGGGGAATACCCACAGCACCTCGCGGCCCGTACCGGCTGCCGTCAGGTCAAAGTTGTTCAGGTCGCGCCACAGCTGCTCGAAGCTCGGGTAGAGCGACATGCCGCTGTTGCGGATCACATCCACGCAGGCGGCCAGCGCCTTCGGGTAGAGGACATCCTGCTGCAGTTCGGGATCGGAGCTCAGGCGCACCGAACCGGCATCGCCCGTACCGACCATGCCGTCGGCGGGACGCAGCGCATAGCCCGAGGCCATGAGCGCCAGACGGGCGTAGAGGCCCTTGGCGAAGGCCTTGTTGATGCGGTCGGTCGTCGTGGCATGTCCCTGACCGGGCCACGGCAGATAATCGTAGGCCTCCTCCAGGTCGCCGAGGATCTGCTTGAAGATCACGTCACGGCTCGTCTTCGGGATGTAGATGTCGTCGCTGATCGGCTCCGTGCGGAAGGGCACGTCACCCCAGGCGCGGATCAGGTCGTAGTACATCACGGCACGCAGCGTCAGCGCCTCGCCCAGCAGATAGGCCATGTCGGCGTTGTTCTCGATGTTGCCGTACTGCCGCAGGTTCTTGATGTTGAGGTTCGCACGCTCGATGGCCGTGTAGTAGGGCGAATAGGCGTCCGCACTGCTGCCCGAGGTGTTCATCTCGCCGTTGGTCGGCAGCAGGTCGTAGCCGTAGATGGCCTGACGGTTGGCGTTGTTCGCCTGATTGGTCTCGTTGCTCCAGTTATTGCCCCACTCGATATCGGTGTTCAGACCCACGTAGGGATGGTAACGGCCTCGGTGGTTCGCCTTCTCAAGCAAAGCCTGCGTGATACCGAAGTTGCACCCCTCGGCCAGCTCGTAGTTCGAGAAGACCGTCTCGGTGTCGAACGACGACTTGGTTTCCGTTTCCAGCAGATCGGAGCAGGCACAGAGCGCTCCTGCAGCCGACAAAACGAATATATATTTGAATGCTTTCATACGATGATGTAGATTTTGCTTTGGTCAAGATTAGAATGTGAGGTTCGCACCGAAGACGACGCTGCGGCTGCGCGGATAGGCCGAATAGTCGACGCCCGGCGTCAGCGGCGTGGCACGGCGGGTATCCACCTCGGGATCGTAGCCCGAGTAACCCGTCCAGCAGAAGAGGTTGGTACCCGTCACGTAGAGACGGAACCGCTGGATGCGGAGCTTCTTCATCCAACGCTCGGGGAGCGTGTAGCCCACCGTCACGGACGACAGACGCAGGAACGATCCGTCCTCCACGGCCCAGTCGCTGAAGACGGCCGAGGACATGAGCGGCGACCACATCGTCGTACCTTCATTGACGGTTCTCAACTGTTCGGGATCGGTGATCAGCTCGCCCGTCGCCCAGTCGATGTTGGTCCAGCGGTTCTGCGTGGCCATGATGTCGAGCAGGTTGCGGAAGTTGTTCTTCGTACCGCGCTCCGAGGTGAACTCGATCTTGTTGGCGTTGTAGATCTGGTTGCCGTAGACCCAGTTGAAGTTGGCCGAGAAGTCGAAGCCGTAGGCGTAGCCCGAGAGCGAGAAACCTCCCGTCCACTTGGGCTGTGCGTTGCCGATGATCGTGCGGTCGTCGGTCGTCACGCGGTTGTCCTCGCTGCCGTCGACGTTCTTGAGCTTCATGGCGCCCGGACGCAGGTAGGTGCTGCCGATCACGGCCGAGCAGTCCACGATACCCTCCTTGAGCACCCACTTGCCGTCGATGTAGTCGAAGTCGTCGACCTCGTAGCGGCCGTCCGACACGTAGCCGTACATCTCGCCGAGCGAACCGCCCACGCGCACGCGGTAGTCGGTACCGATCTCGCTCGATGCCCAGCCCGACTGCAGACCGTCGAGGTAGTCCAGACCGCCGAGGCTCATCACGCGGTTCTCGTTGTAGCTGGCGTTGGCCGAGAAGGTCAGGCCGTACTTGGGCTTCTCGAGCAGCACGAACGTGGCGGCAAGCTCGATACCGCGGTTGCGCGTCTCGCCCAGGTTGCGGTACTGATACTCATAGCCGCTGCCCGTCAGCGGGTACTGGATCAGCAGGTCCTTCGTATTGTTCTGGTAGACATCCACCGAACCGCTCACGCGGCCGCGGATGAAGCTGAAATCGAGACCGATGTTGTGCGAGTAGGTCGTCTCCCACGTCAGATCGGGGTTCGCCATGACGATCTTGCCGTTGTCGTCCTTGGCCACGCCCCACCAGTTGTCGTAGAGATACCAGTTGTTGGGATTGTCGCTGCCGGCGAACTCCTGCAGCATCAGACCCGAGGGAATGTTGTTGTTACCGGCCGTACCGTAGCTGTAACGCAGCTTCAGGTTGTCGAGCCAGTCGATGTCCTTCAGAGCCTCCTCGCCCGAAATACGCCACGACACGGCGGCCGAGGGGAAGTAGCCCCACTGGTTGCCTTCGGCGAACTTCGACGAACCGTCGGCTCGCATCGTACCCGAGAGCATGTACTTGCCCTTGTAGTCGTAGTTGATGCGGCCGAAGAACGAGAAGAGCATGTCGTCGGGATCGTAGAAGTTGTTGATCGAACGCGTACCCGTGGCCGAGCTCATCATCTGCCAGGCCATCATCGAGTCGTAGAAGTCGGGGAAGTCGTAGGCCCAGGCCGTGAGCGTATTGGAGCGCGTGACGATGTACTCCTGACCGACGAGCAGGTTGAGCGAGTGGTCGTCGTTGTTGAAGACGTTCTCGAAGTCGTAGCTCAACGTGTTGGTGTTGCGGATCTTCTCGCGCGTATAGTCCGTGTACTGCGTGGCGGGACCCGGACGGTTCGAGTTGTAGATCAGGTAGGTCGTCATGCCGTAGAAGCGGTCCTTCGTCTGGCGGTAGGTATCCAGACCGGCCTCGACACGCAGCTTGAGGTTCTTGACGATCTCCCACTGAAAGGCGGCATTGGCGTTCCAGTTCGTGCGGCTGTAACGGCTGTCGTTGTCGGCCGTAGCGATCAGCGGGCTGACGTTGTCGCCGGCCATCGTCTCGTCATCGTCGCCCGAAGCCGCCGTGGTGAACGGGAAGGGGCGGTACTGGATGGCGTGCTTCACACGGCCGTTACCCGAAGTCGAACCCGAGTCGTTGTAGGAGTTCGAGCCGGCGCCGCGCACGTCCGTGTCGGAGTAACGGATCGAGAAGTCGAAGCCGATCTTCTTCGAAGGCTTGTAGTTGGCCTTGAAGTTGAGGTTGTTACGCTTGAACTCCGAGCCGATCATGATGGCGCGCTCGTCGATATGCGCGTAACCGGCCGTCCACTTGAACTTGTCACCGCCGCCCGAGATGCTCAGGTTGTGGTTGAAGGTCGTACCCGTGCGGCCGAAGGTCTGGTCGAGCCAGTCGATGCCCTGCACGTTCTTGTAAAGGTCCATGTCGGAGAATCCGCCGAAATAGGGGAAGTAGTTGTTCTCGAGCTTGCCCTCGACCATGGCGGCCTCGTACTGGTACTGCACGAACTCGTAGGGGGTCATCGGGGTCAGGGCGTCCTGGTTGGCAAACTTCTTGATACCGTAATATACGTTGTAGTTGACCGTGACCTTGCCGGCTTCACCGCTCTTGGTCGTCACGATGACAACACCGTTGGCACCGCGGGCACCGTAGATGGCCGTCGAGAAGGCATCCTTCAGCACGTCGATCGAGGCGATGTCCGAAGCCGGGATGTCGGTGATGCTCTCCACGGGGAAGCCGTCGACGATGTAGAGCGGCGAGTTGTCCTGCGTGATCGAACCGCCGCCGCGGACGCGGATCTTGATCTCGGCGTCGGGGTCACCCTCGCTGGCCGTTACGGAGACACCGGCCATGCGTCCGGCCATGGCCTCCGTCACGGATGCCACGGGCATCTGCATCAGGGCCTCGGAGCTGACCGAAGCGACCGAACCGACGACATCACGCCGCTTGACGGCGGCATAACCCACGACGACCACGTCGTCGAGTGCCGTCGACTCACTCTCGAGCGTCACGTCGATGCGCGTGCGGGTGCCGATCTCCACGCGCTGCGTCTTCATACCGACGTATGAAAAGACGAGTGTCTTCTTTGAAGCGTCGGGCACATCGAGCGACCAGGAACCGTCGATTCCGGAGCTTACGCCCAACGTCGTACCGTCGACCACGACCGAAGCTCCGATCACCGGATCCCCCGCCGAGTCTTTCACGACACCTCCGATCTGCTGGGCCGCGGCCGTGGAGACCAGACCCACGCCCAATAGCAGAAACAGGGCGAACTTCAGAGTAAAGTTTTTCATAAAACTGGTTTTGGTTAATAATTAGGTTTATTCTGTTTGCGTATTATCGGTGCGGAGCCTGCAATCCGTAAATTATTTAAAATTTTACAAATATCCGCACTTTTTTACTATACAAAAGTAAGAAAGAGGCCAAAAGAGGGCTGGTAAATTTTATCACTTCTCATGGAAAATTTGTCATACGGGCCACAAAGCCCTCTGCGGAGGCTTTTTCCGTGCCGGATGATAAAAAATCCCCTCGGCGTCGAGGGGATTTTTTCGCGGCATCCTGCCCGCGGGTCATTCGAGCCGGCCGAGGGCGCGGTCGTACTCCATCGCCGCCCAGATCAGCGGGCCGATACCCTTGCAGTCGTTGTCGATGACCTTCTCGGAGATGTAGTAGTCGAACGTGCCGCTGCGGCGCTGCTTGCCGCCCAGCCCCGCCACGGCGCAGCAGTCCGTCAGCGAGACCGTACCGTCGGGATTCTCGCGCACGAAGCGCTCGACAAGGCGCTCGAAGGCGCGCTGCGCATCGGGACCCAGCTCGGCGGGCAGGTAGCCCAGACGCACCCCCTTGAGCATGGCGTAGACGAACATGGCCGAGGCGGTCGACTCGAGGTAGTTGCCCTCACGGCCCGGCTGGTCGAGCACCTGGTACCACATGCCCGTCTCGGGATCGGCATAGCGGGGCAGCACCTCGTAGATCCGGTTCAGGATGTCGACCATCGGCTGCGTGGCGGCATCGACACCGAGGTATTGCAGCGTCTCGACGATGGCCATGGCATACCACCCCATCGCACGACCCCAGGCGTGCGCCGACTGCCCCGACAGGCTGTCGCACCAGAACATCGCGCGCGAATCGTCGTAGGCATGGCGGTAGAGCCCCGTCTGCGGGTCGTAGGTATGCTTCGCCACGACGACGAACTGGTTGACGATGTCGGCCACGGCACGCTCGCGCTCGGCCCCGTCGAGGAACGTCATGGCATACTCGGCATAGAACGGCTCGGCCATGTAGAGTCCGTCGAGCCACATCTGGTGGGGATAGACGGCCTTGTGCCAGAATCCGCCGTCGGCGTTGCGCGGCTGCCCCTGCAGCTGGGCGTAGAGCGTGTCGAGCACCTGGCGGTAGCGGGCCTCGCCCGTGCTTTCGGCCAGGCGGAAGAGCGCACGGCCCGGGCAGATGTGGTCGAGGTTGTACTTCTCGCGCCGGTAGGTGAGCACCGTGGCGTCGGGCTGCACGATCGAGTCGTAGTAACGCTGCGCATAGTCGCGGAAATCGGTGCGGCCGTAGGCCTCGCCGGCATCCATCATGGCCAGCAGTTCAAGGCCCGTCGTG
>ULRR01031093.1_pt1 | contig 19229 bp, 17 predicted proteins | sample 1955651 | NCBI WGS metagenome assembly ULRR01 (sample SAMEA4835688, study PRJEB28245) | human gut metagenome | biome: gut microbiome; material: fecal sample | place: Denmark | collected 2008
GGAAGCCGGACTGGCTTCGCTGATAAAGAAAGAACGGAGCAGTTCGATGATTTATGTGTTTCAGAAAAAAGTGAAGGCATGAGCAGGAAGTCGGGGGCATGGGTAGACATGCAGTTCATAACGGCAAGCATCAGTACGATGTTGGTATTGTTGTTGCTGGGTGCGGTTGTTTTCTTCGTGTTGACGGCAAACAACCTGGCGGTGTATGTACGTGAGAACATTGCCTTTTCTGTTTTGCTGAGCGATGACATGAAGGAGCCTGACATCCTTCGTTTCCAAAAAGAGCTGAACGCTTTGCCTTACGTGAAACAAACCAATTACATTTCGAAACAACAGGCGCTGCAAGAGCAGTCGGAAGCAATGGGAACTGATCCGGCTGAGTTCTTGGGCTATAATCCGTTTACCGCTTCCATCGAAGTGAAGCTGAATGCCGGTTATGCCAACTCGGACAGCATTGCCTGGATAAAAGACGAGATTCTTGCCAATAAAGGCGTCATCGAAATCAGTTATCCGCAAGACTTGCTGGATGCGGTGAACCGCAATATTCGCAAGGTCAGCATCGTGTTGCTGGGGCTTGCCGCCTTGCTTACGTTGATATCGTTCGCATTGATAAACAATACCATCCGACTCACTATTTATTCGAAACGTTTCCTTATCAATACCATGAAGCTGGTAGGGGCAAGCTGGACGTTTATCCGCGGTCCGTTTTTGGTCCGTAATGCGTGGGTAGGTGTGCTGGCGGGAGTGATAGCTGATATGGCATTGGTGGGCATTGCCTACGCATTAGTGCAATATGAACCAGACCTGTTGGCAGTCATTACACCCGAGGTGATGTTAATCGTAATGGGTACGGTATTTTTGTTCGGAGTGGCAATCACGACGCTTTGTGCCTGGATTTCCATCAACCGTTATTTGCGGATGAAAACGAATGAGTTGTATTGTAGGTGAAGGAGAAGAAGAAGTTAGAGAAGTTAAAGGAGTTAAAGAAGTTAGAGTAGAAAACTCAAGAACTTAAAAACTCAATAACTCACAAACTAAAAAACTCACAAACTCAAGAACTCATAAACTAAAAAAACTTACACGATTATGGATAAAAAGAATTTTGCTTTTGACAAGACCAATTTTCTGTTGCTGGCGGCAGGAATGGTGGTGATTATCATCGGGTTTCTGCTGATGTCGGGACCAGGTTCTACCGAAACGACATTCGAGCCGGACATCTTCAGTGTGCGCCGTATCAAGGTGGCTCCTGTGGTTTGCTTTGTGGGCTTTATTGCAATGATATACGGTATTCTGCGCAAACCGAAAGATAATAAAGAGGAATGAGCCAAAATGTACGGGTGAGTTTTCTGATTGACTATTTCAATTTAATAATTAAATGGAAGGAGATTTGAATTTATTGCAGACAATCATCATAGCGATTGTCGAAGGACTGACGGAGTTTTTGCCGGTTTCATCGACAGGTCACATGATTATTGCGCAAAATGTATTGGGCGTAGAGAGTACGGAATTTGTCAAAGCATTTACATTTATTATTCAGTTTGGCGCTATCTTGTCGGTAGTGTGCCTGTACTGGAAACGGTTTTTCCGCTTGAATCATACACCAGCTCCTGAAGGGGCTTCGGCACTGAAGCGTTTTCTTCATAAATATGATTTCTACTGGAAGCTGCTGGTGGCGTTTATTCCTGCTGCCGTATTGGGTTTGCTGTTCAGCGACCTGATTGACGCGATGCTGGAGAGTGTGATTGTAGTGGCAGTGATGCTGATAGTGGGCGGTGTGTTCATGTTGTTTTGCGACAAGTTGTTCGGTAACGGGAGTGAAAAGACCGAGCTGACCGAGAAACGTGCATTCTACATTGGCTTGTTCCAGTGCATTTCGATGATACCGGGTGTATCGCGCTCAATGGCTACCATTGTAGGAGGCATGGCACAGAAACTGACCCGTAAGGCTGCTGCCGAGTTTTCGTTCTTCCTGGCTGTACCGACGATGTTTGCCGCTACGGTCTATAAGATGCTGAAACTGTTTATGGACGGCGGTACGGAAATCATTACGGCAAATATGGAAGCCTTGATAGTGGGCAATGTCGTGGCGTTCATCGTGGCGATGCTTGCCATCAAGTTTTTTATCAACTTCGTGACGAAATACGGGTTTGCCGCTTTCGGATGGTACCGGATTATCGTGGGAGGAGTGATTTTGGTGATGACAGCTTTAGGATATAATTTGGAACTTGTCTGATGAACTTTAAGGAAGGAGAGGTGTTATATTTTGACAAGCCCTACCGATGGACATCGTTTGCGCTGGTCAACAAAGTGAGATATCATATCAGCCGCAGGCTGGGAGTAAAGAAAATCAAGGTGGGACACGCAGGGACGCTTGATCCGCTGGCTACAGGGGTGATGATAATTTGTACCGGCAAAGCGACGAAACGTATTGAGGAGTTCCAGTACCATACGAAAGAATATGTCGCTACTTTGCAACTGGGAGCCACTACGCCATCGTATGATTTGGAGAAAGAAATTGATGCTACTTATCCTACCGAACATATTACCCGTGAGTTGGTAGAGGAGACTCTGAAACGCTTTGTTGGTGCCATCGAGCAGATTCCTCCGGCTTTTTCGGCTTGTAAGGTAGACGGGAAACGTGCCTACGAGCTTGCCCGTAATGGTGATGAGGTACAGCTGAAACCCAAGACGCTGGTGATTGATGAAATCGAATTGCTGGAATGCAATTTGCCCGAAATCAAGATACGTGTGGTATGCAGCAAAGGGACTTATATCCGTGCTTTGGCGCGTGATATCGGAGAAGCATTGCAGAGCGGCGCTCATCTGACCGGATTGGTCCGTACCCGGGTAGGCGAGGTGGTGCTGGCTGATTGTATGAAAGTGGAAGATTTTGAAGACTGGCTGAGCCAACAGGAAATAGATTTTTAGTTTTTAAGTTTTTGAGTTCTTGAGTTTTTTAGTTTTTAAGTTCTTTAGGGTTGTGAGTTTCAATGGAATGAATACTCAAATTCATAAACTTAAAAAACAAAAGGACTCAATAATCAATAACAGAAAAACTCAAGAACTTAAAAACTAAAAAACTTAAGAACTTAAAACTCATAAACTTAAACTCAACGAATATGAAACTGTCACAATTTAAATTCAAGTTGCCGGAAGAAAAGATTGCTTTGCATCCGGTGAAGTACAGAGACGAATCGCGGCTAATGGTGGTACACAAGTCTACCGGCGAGATAGAACACGTCATATTCAAGGACATCCTGAATTATTTCGATGACCAGGATGCGTTCATTTTCAATGATACAAAGGTTTTTCCTGCCCGTCTGTACGGAAACAAGGAAAAGACCGGTGCGCGTATCGAAGTATTTTTGTTACGTGAGCTGAACGAAGAGCTCCGTTTATGGGATGTGCTGGTAGATCCGGCACGCAAGATACGTATCGGCAATAAGTTGTATTTTGGCGATGATGATTCGATGGTAGCGGAAGTGATAGACAATACCACTTCGCGTGGACGTACGCTCCGTTTCCTTTATGACGGTCCGCACGATGAGTTTAAGAAGGCTTTGTATGCCTTGGGCGAGCCACCTCTTCCTCCTTTTATCCGCCGTCCGGCTGAACCGGAAGATACAGAACGTTTCCAGACCATCTTTGCCAAGAACGAAGGTGCCGTGACCGTACCTGCCGCAGGGCTTCACTTCAGCCGTGAGCTGATGAAGCGCATGGAGATTAAAGGCATTAACCTGGCGTTTATTACGATGCATTGCGGACTGGGATGTTTCCGGGATATTGATGTAGAAGACCTGACCAAGCACAAGATGGATTCGGAACAGATGTTTATCAATGCCGAGGCGTGCCGCATCGTGAACGAGGCGAAAGAAGGCGGACACAAAGTATGTGCAGTTGGCACCAGTGTGATGCGTGCCATTGAGACTGCAACCGGTACCGACGGTCGTCTGAAAGAATACGAAGGATGGACCAACAAGTTTATCTTCCCGCCTTACGAGTTTGTGTTGCCCGATGCGATGGTGACCAATTTCCACATGCCGCTGTCTACCATGCTGATGCTGGTATGCTCGTATGGAGGCTATGAACTGATTATGGATGCGTATCAGGTTGCGTTGCAGGAAAACTACCGTTTCGGTACGTATGGTGATGCTATGCTGATATTGAATAAATAATTGCTGGAATGTCAAATGTCTATTTAGGACTTGGTACAAATTTAGGAGATAAGGTTGCCAATTTGCGTGCAGCCGTAAGTCAGATAGAAGAGAAGATAGGGAAAGTTGTTTCCCTATCTTCTTTTTATGAAACAGCACCATGGGGATTTGCTTCCGAACATACGTTCTTGAATGCGGCGGCATGTGTTGATACGTCGTTGTCTCCATTAGAGGTGCTTCGTTGCACACAGGAAATCGAACGTCGCCTTGGACGTACCGAGAAGTCGGAAGGAGGTGTTTATCACGACCGCATCATTGATATCGATCTTCTATTATATAATAAGGTAGTGATGCATACTCCCGAACTTGTTCTTCCCCATCCGTTGATGCTTGAGCGTGACTTCGTGATGAAACCCTTGGTAGAGATAGCTCCGAATGTCATTCATCCGGTTTTGGGAAAGAAACTCTCCGAGTGTATCAAATGAAATTTATAGGTAGGGAACATATTCATGGATAATACTGATTTATAACCATGTAAAATTATCTATTTAAGAGATTGTTTGTGGTCATAAGATGTTTTTTGTTTATTTTCGTCGTTAAATAAAAGACCATGATAGAAATAAACGATAAACTGAATCAGAAGTATCGCCAGCAGAGAGACGGTGTATATGAGTCTGATGAGGAAAGGCGTTTGTGTTTGATAGCCCAGTCGTATGCGATTTGTGAGAACTCAATAGCCGTATTGAGCAACCTGCGTACTGATAAAAGTTATATTTTCTTTGGTAAGACAAGCCAATTATTGGGATTTGATAAGGGAATTACCTATCAGGTGGTTGATTCTGTATGGGAAGAGGAGATATATGCTCGTATTCACCCTGATGATTGGAAAAGACGTAGCGTGCAGGAATTGACATTTTTTCGTATGGTTTCTTCGGCACATTCGAAAGATGTTTTTTCATGGCATTTTGAAAATACCATACGGATGCGGGATAAAGACGATAAATACCGCTTTTGGAAACATCGTATTTTTTATTTTTCTGGAAATGGCCGGCAAGGAATCAGTTATGCTCTTTGCCTTTACAATATAACTTCCGAAGCTAATGAAGCAGCCTGTCTGATAAATACTTTGACAGGGGAGAAGAAAATACTTGTAGTAGATGACGACAAGCTTCTTTCTAACCGTAAGAAACTGGTGCTGCAAATGATACGAGACGGGAAATCAAGCAGGGTTATCAGTGAAAAACTGGAAATAAGCAAACATACCGTTGACAGGCATCGGCAAAATATCATCGCCAAGCTGCAAGTGAACAATACTACGGAAGCATGTCATAAAGCCAAAAAACTGGGACTCATAGAATAATTACCGCATAAAATTTATCAGTATGAAAAAGAAAACATGTATTTTTCCTATGTTGCTGCTTGCTGGAGCACTTGTTTCATGCAGCAACCCTCAACAATCAGAACAAAAAATGACAACTGTAACAAACGACACTATTTTGAAAACATTTACGAAAGAAAACCTTTATTGGACTCGTGAACCTAAAACGTATTTCATTACCGATTCGGTTATTACGATTGATACCGAACCTAATACCGATTTATGGCAACGTACTTATTATGGATTCCGCAATGACAATGCACCGGTATTGCAGATGAAGACTTCAAGAAAATATTTTTCGTTTACGGTCAAGACGGAATTTAACAGCTCTGCACTTTTTGACCAGTGTGGAATCGCTGTTTATCTCGACAGTGACAACTGGATGAAAGCCTCTATTGAATATGAAAATGAAGAATACCAACGCTTGGGTAGTGTAGTGACCAACAATGGATATTCCGATTGGGCTACGCAAGATATTCCTTCTTCCATTCGTGAGATGTGGTATCGTTTAAGTCGGCGTGAAAGTGACTATTATATCGAGACAAGTATCGATGGCATCAATTTCAAACAAATGCGTGCCTTCCATTTGTTCCATGGCGATGGCGAAATATCGTTTGGTATCTATGCAGCCAGCCCTGTCAATCATTCGTTTACTGCCAAGTTTACCAATATGGAGGTAGGAGAATGTAAATGGGCAGCATGGTCGGCAGAAGATACTGGATTTAACCAGACCAATCAGCAGTAATTGGTTTTCTAGTTTTGATAGTTTTCGATGTTGCTATTATGAGTATCTGAAAAAAGGGAATTGTGGTTTTTAGAATTTTGTTTTTATTCTAAGATCGATTTATATAACAGTATTGGAGCAAGTAATAAGTATTTAGTACATGATGAAAGTTGAAGATTAAACTTTTGTCATGTACTTACTATTTTATTTTTTTTTCATAGAGACTGATTATGGATATTAAGGTGTGGAGAAAAATTAGACAACTCTAAAGTCAAAAAGCTTTAAAAAAGATTCAGTGAATTACCTCTATTCCTGGCAATTTTTATAAATCTTGCCTTCAAATTATTTTCAACAGGTCTTTTTGATTAAAATGTTCTATTTTTTGCATGGTTTGTTTTATTTTTCATCAAGGTTAAGCCTTAACTTTGTTCCAGAAATTTAAAAAATCAATATTATGAAACGATTTTGGATAACACTCACAATTTTTAGTTTCCTTTATGTGTCTGGCTTTGCACAGTGGAAACCGGTAGAGGGAAAAATTAAGACTACATGGGCAGAACAAGTCAATCCGGAAAATGTATTACCTGAATATCCACGTCCTATTATGGAACGTACAGAATGGCAGAATTTAAATGGTCTATGGGAATATGCTATTATAGCGAAAGGAAGCCGTACACCTGAAATTTTTGATGGAAAGATATTGGTACCTTTTGCTATAGAATCAGCTTTGTCAGGAGTAGGTAAACGGATGGATGAAAAAAGTGAATTAGTGTATCGACGTACTTTTAGTGTTCCTTCGAAGTGGAAAGGACAACGAATCCTTTTACATTTTGGAGCTGTTGACTGGCAAACTGATGTATGGGTAAATGGCATTAAAATAGGCAATCATACAGGTGGTTTTACTCCTTTCTCCTTTGATATTACGGGAGCTTTAAAAACAAAAGGTGAAAATACGTTGCTTGTAAAAGTATGGGATCCGACTGATAAAGGTTATCAGCCTCGAGGTAAACAAGTATCTGAGCCTAATGGAATTTGGTATACTCCGGTTACAGGAATTTGGCAAACAGTATGGTTAGAGCCTGTACATGCTGTTCACATTGACTACTTACGTATCACTCCAGATATTGATAATAATCGTCTTTACTTGGAGCCTGTTATGAATCGTGCTACGGCCGATGACTTGGTAGAAGTAATTGTTATGGATGGACAAACACAAGTAGCTTTAGGAAAAAGCATAAATGGTGAAACTATACAAATAGAGATGCCTGAAAATGTAAAATTGTGGTCGCCCGACTCTCCTTTCCTATATACTTTAAAAATAACTTTGAAGCATCAAGGGGAAAAGGTAGATGAAATTTCTAGTTATGCGGCTATGCGTAAGTATTCTTCAGGACGTGATGAAAATGGTATTGTACGTTTGGAATTAAACAATAAGCCTTTGTTTCAGTTTGGTCCGCTTGATCAAGGTTGGTGGCCAGATGGTTTATATACAGCTCCAACTGATGAGGCTTTGTTGTATGATATCCAGAAAACTAAAGATTTTGGATTTAATATGATTCGAAAACACATTAAAGTAGAATCGGCACGCTGGTATACTTATTGCGATAAATTAGGTATCATTGTATGGCAGGATATGCCAAGTGGTGATCACAATCCTGAATGGCAAAACCGTACATATTTTGACGGAACAGAAATGAAGCGTTCGTATGAATCCGAACAATGTTATCGTAAGGAATGGAAAGAAATTATGGACTGTTTATATTCTTATCCTTGCATTGGGACCTGGGTGCCTTTTAACGAGGCATGGGGACAATTTAAAACTCCAGAAATTGTGGAATGGACTAAACATTATGATCCTACTCGTTTAGTGGATCCTGCAAGTGGAGGCAATCATTATACTTGTGGTGATATGCTTGATTTACACAATTATCCGGCACCTGAAATGTACTTGTATGATGCTCAACGTGCTACTGTTCTTGGTGAATATGGTGGTATCGGATGGGTTGTGAAAGATCATATTTGGGAACCTGAGCGTAACTGGGGATATGTACAGTTCAATTCGTCTAAGGAAGTAACAGATGAATATGTAAAGTATGCCGATATGCTTTACAAACTTATTCCTCGTGGATTCTCTGCTGCAGTATATACTCAGACTACAGATGTAGAGGTAGAAGTGAATGGGTTGATGACTTACGATCGTAAAGTAATCAAAATGGATGAGAAGCGTGTAAAAGAAATTAATGAAAAATTATGTAATTCATTGAGTTATTGATTATTTTAGCAAAAGAAAATACAACTTTTCTACGATAAGGAAATGTTGTGTTTTCTTTTGTGTACTTGATATAGTGTGGTTGATGTTTTATAATTAACTGATTTACGGATGAAAAGCCGGAGACGGATATGTTGGTTTGTCTTGCTATTGTTTGTCTGCATTCAGATGACGGCAAATACAGCAAAGGTTCCCTTTTATTATTTTAGGACACATGATACAAGGGCAGGTTTGTCGCATAATACAGTCAATGTGATTCTTCAAGACCGTCAAGGCTTTATGTGGATAGGAACTAAGGATGGACTGAATAAATACGATGGAGTATCATTCAGGGTTTTTCGAAAAGAAAATTCGGCATTAGGCAACAATCTTATTACTGCGTTGCATGAAGATTTAAATGGGAATATATGGGTCGGGACAGATGCCGGTGTATACATATATAACCCTAAAACCGAAGAGTTTACGAATATTTGTTCCATTTCATCAACTTCTGGAAAAGAATTTAATTATACTGTAACTTGTATCCGATCTGATTTGCAAGGACGTATATGGATTTCTTTTGAAAACAAAGGCTTATTCTGTTACGATGGTTTGCATAATAGTTTACCGACTTGTATGCTTTCTACGGATAAGGATTGTGCTAATATTACGCATTTTTGGTTTAATAAAGAACAAATATGGGTAGGGCGATATGAAGACAATTTGTATGTTTCTGACAGTGGAGCCTCTTTTAAAGTTTTTAAGGGAAGCAATGGGGTTGAACCATTTAAAGGTAAGGTTATCAATGCTTTTGTTCAAGGTCTGTACAACTGTATTTATGTTGCTACTTCAGATGGATTATGGGAAATCAATTTGATACTTTGTAAATCTCGTAAACTGCTGGATGGATATGTGCGTAGTGTTTGTTTTCGGGAAGATACAGAATTGTGGGTCGGAACCGAACAAGGAATTTATATTTATGATTTAAAGGAGAATACTTATACCCATCTTACTACTACAGAAACGACGGATCCCTATGGACTTTCAGATAATGCAATTTATGCTTTATATAAAGACCGTGAAGGAGGTATCTGGATAGGTTCTTATTTTGGAGGTCTTAATTATTATCCTTATCCCTATACTTATTTCGAAAAATATTATCCTCACGGTAGTATGCTCCATATGGGACGACGTGTGCGTGAGTTTTGTGCTGGTAAAAATGGAACAATCTGGATAGGAACAGAAGATAAAGGTTTGTTTCATTTTGACCCTTCTACAGGCTTGCTTGTCCCCTTTCAGCATTCAAAACTTTATCATAATATTCACGGACTTTGTTTAGATAATGACTACTTATGGATAGGAACATTTTCCGGGGGGTTGAACCGGCTTAATCTCCGTACTCATGAGCTGAAGCATTATGAGAAGGGAGATGCACCTAATACTCTAAATGCAGACAATATTTTCTCGATATGCAAATCAAGTACCAATGATATTTGGATTGGTACAACATCTGGTTTGTTACGCTATAATCGTGCGACAGATGATTTTTCTCGGATAGAGTATATGCGAAATATTTTTGTATACGACATTTTAGAAGATAGCGAAGGTCGGCTTTGGTTGGCTACTTATTCAGAAGGAGTATATTGTTATGATATTCTTCATGGGAAATGGAAAAAATACAGTTGTCAGCTGAATGATTCTACGTCATTGCCTTATAATAAAGTGGTCAGTATTTTTGAAGATAGCCATAAACGACTTTGGTTTATGACACAAGGTGCTGGTTTTTGTCGATATAATCCTCAAACAGATAACTTCGTACGTTATGATATGTCGGACGGGTTTCCTAGTAATATTGTCTATAAAATGCTGGAGGATGATAATGGAACATTATGGATTAGTACCAGTCGCGGATTGGTATCTTTTCAGCCTGAAACTGAAATAAAACGTATATACACAACAACAAATGGATTGTTGGATAATTCATTTAATTATCAGTCGGGGTATAAAGATGGGCAAGGGAAGTTATACTTTGGCAGTATTAATGGTTTCATAGCTTTTAATCCTGTTAATTTTACTGATAATAAACAAACAGCGCCATTAGTGTTGAGCGACTTTTTTTTGTCCAATAAACGTCTACCGATTGCTGGAAAGTGTTCTCCTTTATCAAAAAGTATAACATTTACTGATGCTATCACACTGGATGCTCACCAAAATTCGTTTTCTTTGCGTGCAGTGGTATTAAGTTATCAGGCATCTTTGTCAAATACCGTAATTTATCGTTTGGATGGTTTCGACAAAGAATGGAATACAGCTCGTGAGAATGATTTTTGTATCAGTTATTCCAATCTTCCTTATGGTGACTATACGCTTCGTGTGCGTGGTGCTAATAGCGATAAGGTTTGGAATCCACAAGAACGTATTTTGCAAATAACAATTCGTCCACCTTTTTACTTGTCATGGCAAGCGTATATTCTTTATGTTTGTATATTGACTCTATTCATTGTGCTATTGGTTTGTTATTTCCGTCGACGCAATGCACGTAAGCAGGCGTTAGCGATGGAAAAATTGGAATATGAAAAAGAACGTGAACTTTATACGGCAAAAATAAATTTCTTTACCGATGTAGCGCATGAAATCCGTACTCCTCTTACTTTGATAACAAATCCTTTGAAAAATATACGGGCAGCAAATCAAATGAACGATTCTGTCAAAGAAGATCTTGAAATTATAGATTTGAATGCCAATCGATTGCTCGATTTGGTAAACCAATTATTAGATTTCCGTAAAACAGAGATTAAAGGGTTTCGCTTAAATTTCATGGTTTACAACCTTTCTGATTTATTGCATCAGATTTATATCCAGTTTACTTCATTGGCGCATGAAAAAGGATTGAAATTTTCTATGGATATCGATAAAGACTTCTATGCAGCTGTAGATAAAGAAGGATTTACCAAGATTGTAAGCAATTTATTTAATAATGCTGTAAAATACGCAGAAACTTATATTCACGTATCCTTGAAACGGCAATCAGATGGAAAGTTCCTGACTCTTACTATCATTAATGATGGAGAAATAATACCTCTTGCCATGCGAAAAGAAATATTTAAACCTTTTATACAATATCGGGGTGGGAAAAAGCACCAAATACCTGGCACTGGAATTGGTTTAGCACTGGCTTGTTCGCTGGCAGAACTTCATGGAGGTACATTGGTTATGGATACAGCGATTGACCGTAATTGCTTTATTCTTACATTACCTATTTACCAGGAAAAAGTATTGCACTTGTCAGAAAAAGAACTTGACCAGAAGATAGATTGTACTGATGAACCCACCGGACATGCAACTATAATGCATTATCGTTATACTTTGTTGATTGTAGAAGATAATGTTGAAATGCGTAAGTTCCTGCAAAAACAATTGTCTACTATTTATCAGGTTTTGGTAGCTTCCGATGGTGTGGAAGCTTTAAATGTATTGCACGATTCAACAGTTAACTTGATTGTATCTGATGTGATGATGCCTAAAATGGATGGTTTGGAATTATGCGATAGAGTAAAATCAGAATTAGATTATAGTCATATTCCGATTATTCTTTTAACAGCCAAAACTACATTGCAATCTCGAATAGACGGCCTTAATGCAGGGGCAGATGCTTATGTAGAAAAACCATTCTCCATGGATTACTTGAAAGTATGTATTGCTAACTTGCTTAAAAACCGAGAACAACTGCAGAACACTTTTCTACATGCTCCTTTTGTATCGACTAATGCTGTAGCAATTAGTAAAGCGGATGAAGATTTTTTGAAAAAATTAAATGCATTAGTTCAGTCTAATATGCAAAATTCTGAATTCAGTTCGATAGATTTGGCAGAACAGATGTGTATGAGCCGTTCTAGCTTGAATCGGAAGATAAAAGGTATATTGGACATTACGCCCAATGATTATATTCGTATTGAACGTTTAAAAAAAGCAGCTCAACTGCTTCGTGAAGGAACGTGTAAGATAAATGAAGTATGCTATATGGTAGGATTTAATACACCATCTTATTTTACTAAATGTTTTCAAAAACAATTCGGTATGCTTCCCAAAGATATGATAATACACAAATAAATCACTGAATAATTTTCTTACTTGTATTTTAGGTAGGAAATATATGTTAAATATGAACCGCTTCGTTGTTATTCCGGTGAATATATCTATCTTTGTGCCCGAATTGAAAAGTGGAAAGATTTGAGTAGCTTGCAACCACGGAAAAAAATGCTAAAACACAATTTCGTTTTCGGTTTTCCCCCTCTTTGTATGCCTGCTCTTTTCTTTGCACGGTTATAGTTATTAATCCTTTAATTATTAAAAACAGAAATGGGATATTTATTCACATCCGAATCGGTGTCAGAAGGACACCCCGACAAAGTGGCGGATCAGATTTCCGACGCTGTGCTTGACAAACTGTTGGCTTACGACCCCAGTTCGAAAGTAGCTTGCGAAACATTGGTTACTACCGGTCAGGTAGTGCTGGCAGGAGAAGTGAAAACCAAGGCTTACATCGACCTTCAGCGGGTAGCGCGTGAAGTGATTAACCGTATCGGTTATACCAAGAGCGAATACATGTTCGAAGGCAATTCGTGCGGAGTGCTTTCCGCCATCCACGAGCAAAGTCCGGACATTAACCGTGGTGTAGAGCGCGAAGACCCGATGAACCAAGGCGCGGGCGACCAAGGCATGATGTTCGGTTATGCCACCAACGAGACTGAAAACTATATGCCTCTATCTCTTGACCTGGCACACAAGCTGCTGATTGTGCTTGCCGAAATCCGTCGTGAAGGCAAGGTGATGACTTACCTTCGTCCGGATGCCAAGAGTCAGGTGACTATTGAATACGACGACAACCGCCGTCCGGTACGCATCGACACGATTGTCATTTCTACCCAGCACGATGAGTTTATCTTGCCCGAAGACAATACGCCGGAAGCGCAGGAGAAGGCAGACCGGGCGATGTTGGAACAAATCCGTAAGGACGTAATCGGCATCCTGATTCCCCGCGTGATAGCCGAGATTCATCATCCGGAAGTATTGAAGTTGTTCAACGGTCAAATCAAGTATCATGTAAATCCTACCGGCAAGTTCGTCATCGGAGGTCCTCACGGTGATACGGGCTTGACGGGACGTAAAATCATTGTAGATACCTACGGAGGTGCAGGCGCTCATGGCGGTGGCGCTTTCTCCGGCAAAGACCCCAGCAAGGTAGACCGTAGCGCAGCGTATGCCGCACGTCATATCGCCAAAAACCTGGTAGCTGCCGGTGTGGCTGACGAGATACTGGTACAGGTATCGTATGCTATCGGCGTGGCACGTCCTATTAATATCTATGTGAATACTTACGGACGCAGCCATGTGGCAATGACCGATGGCGAGATAGCCAAGAAGGTGGACGAACTGTTCGATATGCGTCCTTATGCCATTGAGGAACGCCTGAAGCTTCGGAATCCGATTTATAGCGAGACGGCTGCTTATGGTCACATGGGACGTGAACCGAAAAAGGTTATCAAGCATTTTGAGTCGGCTTACGAAGGAAACAAAGATGTAGAAGTGGAACTCTTCACCTGGGAAAAACTGGACTATGTAGATAAGGTGAAAGAGGCTTTCGGACTGAAATGATTTTTTATTCACCACAGATTACACGGATTAAAATCTAATTTTCTCTGTGTAATCTGTGGTGCTTTTTATATCATAAGTTAAATGAATGAAATAAAGCATATCTGTGTGTATTGTGCTTCGAGCACACAAATCTCTCAAGTGTATTTTGATGCAGCCAAAAGTTTGGGCACATTGCTTGCCGAAAAGCAAATCAATCTGATTGACGGGGCTGGCAACAAGGGGCTGATGGGATGTATGAACGATGCCGTACTGGCTGCAGGCGGTACGGTGACAGGCATTATTCCCCGCTTTATGGTAGAGCAGGGATGGCATCATACGGGGCTGACCCATTTGGTGGAGACCGAAACCATGCACGAACGTAAAAGCCTGATGGCAGGCATGTCGGATGCGGTCATCGCGCTTCCGGGCGGATGCGGCACACTGGAAGAACTGCTGGAGATTATCACGTGGAAGCAGTTGGGGCTTTACGTCAAACCCATTATCATATTGAATATTGAGGGATTTTACGACCCTTTGATTGCCATGCTGGAGCGGGCAATCGACCAGCATTTTATGCGTCGTGAGCACGAAGCGCTCTGGCAAGTGGCGTCTACTCCGGAAGAAGCTGTAGATTTATGCGGTTCTTTGCCGTTATGGAACAAAGAAATCTGTAAATTTGTAGCATCTTAATCGAGTAGGTATGAACGAGACTTGTCCCATTGGGTTCGAATACATTGTAGAAAAGGTGTACGAGCAAGAGTTGCAGCTCGACAGTGCTTTGGCACGTAGCCTGCATACGGCTTCGCCTGCCGGCATGCGGGGAGAGCCTTTGCCTTATCAGATTCGTTCCGAATGGTCGGTCGCTTGTTTGCTTCTGGTTTGTTTCCTGGTTTTCTCGCATATCGTGAAGAACGGGAAGAAATACATTGTCCAACACATTAAAACGTTGTTCCAGCGCAAGGAACGAAGCAGTCTGTTCGATGATACGGAGGGGACAGACAACGGTTATACGATGGTTTTCCCGATACTTTCGTGCATCTGCTACGGACTGTATTTCTATTATTATTCGGTGACCACATCGCCGGCTTTGGTTTATGTCACCCCCCATGAGGCATTATTAAGTGTATATATTTTTTTATCTGTCTGCTATGTGCTGGTCAAGTGGGGCGGGTATAATTTTGTCAATTGGGTCTTCTTCGAGAAAGACCGTTGCAAAGCGTGGATTCGTGCTTATTTCGACCTTTTGAGTGCCCAATGTTTCCTCTTGTTCCCGGTAATTCTGTTTATCATATATTTCCGTCCCGACTTTATTATCAGTAATATTCTGATAGCATTTATTTATATTTGCGCTAAAATATTGTTATTTTATAAGGGATTTAGGAACTTTTTCAACCAAAGTTATGGTTTTCTGCATTTTATTCTGTACTTTTGTGCCCTCGAAATGGTACCCCTTCTGCTACTGGCAAAGGGTATACTGTATGTAAACCAGATTGTGATTTTAAATTTTTAAAGCCTTGAAGATTAAAAAAGTCCTCGTTTCTCAGCCTAAACCTACATCAGAAAAGTCACCATATTTTGACATTGCTGAGAAGTACGGAGTGAAAATAGATTTTCGCCCGTTTATTAAAGTTGAGAGTTTGTCGGCAAAGGAATTTAGACAACAGAAGATATCCATTTTGGATCATACTGCTGTAGTGTTTACTTCGCGTCACGCCATTGACCATTTCTTTAACCTTTGTGCGGAGATGCGTATTACTGTTCCCGAAACCATGAAGTATTTCTGTACATCGGAGACAATCGCTCTTTATATTCAGAAATACGTTCAGTATCGGAAGCGGAAAGTGTTTTTCGGAGCTACGGGCAAGTTTGCCGATTTGGTTCCGGTTATAGTAAAACACAGCACGGAAAAGTACTTGATTCCGATGTCGGATGTGCATAACGACGAGGTGAAAGACTTGTTGGATAAACATCATATCCAGCATACCGAAGCCGTTATGTACCGGACCGTAAGTAACGATTTCACGCCTGAAGAGGAGTTTGATTATGATATGTTGATTTTCTTCAGCCCGGCAGGAATCCAGTCGCTGATGAAGAACTTCCCGAAGTTCGAACAGAAGGATATCGCTGTCGGAAGTTTCGGACCCACTACAGCCAAAGCCGTAAAGGAAGCCGGCTTGCGCTTGGATTTGGAAGCTCCTACAGTAGCGGCTCCTTCGATGCCTGCTGCCTTGGATATGTTTATCCGTGAGCATAACAAGTGAAAAAGGAACTGATTGACAAGATGACGAGTTGACAAAGTTTTTTAGAGGGTTTGTCAACTCGTCACCTGTTTTCTTAAAACCTTGTTTGCTTGCCGATTTGTTTACTAATCACCCAGTTACCTGAAAAATATGCCAGAACCAGTAAGACACACTTTCCCGAAAGCCGAACATCTGACCAGCCTGCTTTTGATTGACAAGCTGTTTGCAGGAGGAAGCAAATCGCTTCCGGCCTTTCCGTTGCGCATTGTCTTCATGCCGGTGGAAAGTGAAAGCCTGCCTACTGTTTCTGTCCTGATAAGCGTTTCCAAGAAGCGTTTCAAGCGGGCGGTCAAGCGCAACCGTGTGAAACGTCAGATAAGGGAAGCTTACCGTAAGAACAAATCTCTCCTGACCGGGCCGCTGGAAGCTGCCGGAAAGAAAGGAGTGATTGCCTTTATCTGGCTCGACAATGAGCTTCACGCTTCTTCGGAAGTGGAAGAGAAAGTGAAGAAACTGCTCCAGCTTACGGCCGAGCGTATGGTGTGACGTATGAAAAAGCTGCTTTCCTTCTTGCTTCTGCTTCCCATCTATTTTTATCGGAACTGCATCTCTCCTTTTACCCTTCCTTCGTGCCGGTTCACGCCTACGTGTTCGGAATATGCCATTCAGGCAATCAAGAAGCACGGACCGTTTAAAGGACTTTACTTGGCTATACGCCGTCTGCTCCGTTGCCATCCGTGGGGAGGCTCGGGATACGACCCTGTACCTTAATCTTCACTTTATTCTATTTGCGCTATGTGGTTTGATATACATACCCATCAGTTAAGTGCATGCCCTTCCGAAGCTATCTTCAATTGCGAGGGAAGCTATATTCCTATGCCGGGTGAAGCCGCTTTCCTTTCGGTGGGGATACATCCGTGGTATTTGTCTAAGGAAAATTATTCGCATCGGCTGCATGAGGTGGAAGCGTTAATAAAGCACGATAAGCGGGTTGTAGCAGTCGGAGAGGCTGGGCTGGATAAATATGCCGAGGCACCTTTCGCCTTGCAGGAGGAGGCTTTCCGGGCGATGTGTTTCCTGGCGGAGCAATATCGTCTTCCTTTGATAATCCATTCGGTGAAGACTTATAATGAACTGGTTGCGTTGAAGAAAGCGTTACATCCCAGCCAGCCTTGGATTATTCATGGGTTCCGGGGCAAAAAAGAACTGGCACAAAGCCTGGTCAGACAAGGGTTTTATCTTTCATTCGGCGAACATTATCATCTCGATGCCTTAGCCGTTTTGCCCGAAGACACTTTCTTGCTGGAAACAGACGAGAGCCATGTTCCTATTGAAGAGCTTTACCGGCGTGCCGCCTCGATTCGGGGCAGGGAGCTTATGCCGTTTGCCGTCCGGATGGAGCAATTGGTTAACTCACTCTTTTTTAACCGGTAAAAATTGGTTATTCAGATAAAGTGTCGTACTTTTGCTACCGACTTGAATATAATGTTAAACTAAGAATCTCATTCGATGAATTTTGTAGAAGAATTAAAATGGCGCGGAATGGTTCATAATATGATGCCGGGCACAGAAGAATTGTTGGAAAAAGAAATGGTGACAGCTTACTTGGGTATCGACCCTACAGCAGACTCTTTGCATATCGGTCACTTGTGTGGAGTCATGATGTTGCGGCATTTCCAGCGATGCGGACACAAGCCTTTGGCATTGGTGGGTGGAGCCACAGGTATGATAGGCGACCCTTCCGGCAAATCGCAGGAACGTAATTTGCTGGACGAAGAGACCCTGCGCCATAACCAAGAGTGCATTAAGAAGCAGTTGGGCAAGTTCCTCGACTTCGAGTCGGACGCCCCGAACCGTGCAGAACTGGTGAACAATTACGATTGGATGAAAGACTTTACTTTCCTCGACTTTGCCCGTACGGTAGGCAAGCACATCACCGTCAACTACATGATGGCAAAGGATTCGGTGCAGAAGCGCTTGAATGGTGAGGCACGCGACGGACTTTCATTTACCGAGTTCACTTATCAGTTGCTTCAGGGATACGACTTTTTGCATTTATATGAAACTCGCGGTTGCAAGCTTCAGTTGGGCGGAAGCGACCAGTGGGGTAACATCACTACGGGTGCCGAACTGATTCGCCGTACCAATGGAGGAGAAGTATTTGCCTTGACTTGTCCGCTGGTGACCAAAGCCGATGGTACGAAATTCGGCAAGACCGAGAGCGGTAACGTATGGCTTGACCCGCGTTATACTTCACCTTACAAGTTCTATCAGTTCTGGCTGAACGTGAGCGACGAAGATGCCGAACGCTACATCAAGATATTCACCTCGATGCCGAAAGAAGAAATTGATGCGTTGATTGCCGAACATAAAGAGGCTCCGCACTTGCGTGCCTTGCAAAAACGTCTGGCAAAGGAAGTCACCGTCATGGTGCATTCCGAGGAAGACTACAATGCGGCGGTAGAAGCATCGGGCATCCTCTTCGGTAATGCTGCTTCGGATGCCTTGAAGCGTCTGGATGAAGATACGTTACTTTCTGTATTCGAGGGCGTTCCTCAGTTTGAAGTGGCAAAGACCGAAATCGAAGCAGGCATCAAGGCCGTTGACTTGTTTGTAGAAAAAGCGGCAGTGTTCCCTTCCAAAGGTGAGATGCGCAAGATGGTGCAAGGCGGTGGCGTATCGCTGAATAAAGAAAAGCTGACCGCATTCGACCAACTGGTTACAGCCGACGATTTGCTCGACGGAAAATATCTGCTCGTGCAGCGCGGCAAGAAGAACTATTATCTGCTTATCGCGAAATAAACAGGCTCTAAGAGCCTGTTTAAATTTTAAAGTTAATCATTAAAAGAGT
>ULRR01017726.1_pt1 | contig 19131 bp, 34 predicted proteins | sample 1955651 | NCBI WGS metagenome assembly ULRR01 (sample SAMEA4835688, study PRJEB28245) | human gut metagenome | biome: gut microbiome; material: fecal sample | place: Denmark | collected 2008
GCCTGCAGATGCAGAACCCGCGTAGCTGTGCGCGTGATTCTTGGCCGCAAATACGCTTTCCGCCTTGCTCTTGATGTACGCCCACAGCATACTCATGGGCCTGCGGTGGAAGGTGGTGCTGGTGCCGCCGCCAACGTACTGGCTCACATAGTAGTCCGCATCAGTAGGGGTCGAAGCATCGGTGGTCAGCGCGTTGATCATCGTGTTCAGGTCATCGGCGGTCTTGTTTGCTTTGTCAGTCAGCTTTTTATCCACCTGCGTGCGGGTGTAGTAGTCGCTCATGTTTACCGTCACCATGCTGTCACGCCAGGCATTGGTGTCGCGGTCCCATACCCAGATGCTGTCCGTGGTGCCCACCACAGCCCACCAGCCGTTTTCACCCACGGGCACCGCAGCAGTCAGGGCGTCTGAGGTCTCATACCAGCCCTGCGCGCCCAGCGTAATGGTGCGCACCTGCTCGAAATATTCCTTTGTGGCCTGCAGGTATTCACCGGATTTTGTTTCGCTGCCCTTCGCATTGGATGCGCTTGTGCCCGCATTGGTCTCGCTGGTCTTGGCAGCGCTTGCACTGGTGCTGGCAGCGCTGGCTGCACCTGTGGCAGTGCTGGCCGCGCTGGATGCTGTCTGGGCATCTTTTTTTGCGGCTGCTGCACTGTTAGCAGCTGCGGTTTTGCTGGTATTGGCATCATCTCGCGCCGCTTCGGCTTTCTTTGCGTTGGCCTGAGCACTGGCGGCGCTGGTACCAGCATTTGTCTCGCTAGTCTTTGCTGCGCTTGCGCTGGTGCTGGCATTCGTTTCACTCGTTTTTGCGACCTTCGCACTGGTCACGGAGTTTGTCTCCGAGGTCTTTGCCGCACTGGCCGAACTGGCAGCAGTTGTTTCGCTGGCCTTTGCTGCCTTTGCACTGGCGGCAGCGGCATTCACAAAGGTCTGTCCGTATGCCTCCACTTCCGCCTTCAGCGTCGCCATAAAGTCCCGGATCTCAGAAATGTCAGTTTTTGTGTCTACCACCAGGCCTTCCAGGCATTTTGCCTTGCCAAGCGTCGTGTGGAACGCACAGTTCACCATTCCGCCAGTGGTAATAAGGCCCACCACAATAAAGAACACATCGCCCTGATACGCTACAGCATCCGCCGCCACAATCCAGTCAAACACCACCGCATTGCCTTCAGTGTGTTTGCTCGTCACCGTGTAATAGTTTTTGTCACCGTTTGCATTCTGGTAGTTGATGCGCAGGTCAAACTTCGACATATCGTATCCGCGCCATGTTTTGTTCATTCTAAATCGGATGCGGTTCGCGTCTTTATCTCCCTCAACGCCCAGCACCACACCCCGCTCCGGGATGGCAATTATGCGCAGGTCTTCGTCGATCACAAAGTCGCAGGTGCTGTCCTCAGCACTCGTGTCCGCCAGCTCGGCAAACTGCTTGTCCAAATCTATCATGTCACTTCACCTGCTCGATCAGTACCTTGTTTGTTATCATCCGCGTCTTTCCATTCTGGCCAGCAAGATACACCTTAAAGCTTTTTCCGTCCGTCACCTCGTCGGGTACGGCGCACTCACCTTCCGCGCTCACAGTCACCGCATATTCGTCATTGAACACAGCAATTTTCTTGGCCATAAGCCACTCCGGGTCACTCTGCTCAAAGCGGCAGCGCAGATAGCCTTTGCTTCCGGCTGTCACGCCGGCAAAATCACCGCGCTTTGCCAGCTGCTGCCCTTCCACGGCAAACTTCAGCATCCGCATTGTTTCTCCTCCCTGTCGCACTCGGCATACAGCCGCCATTCCAGTTCGCTGATAAGGTTTTTGGTCGCTTCCATCGCGCTGGAACTCTGCGGCGGGTCAAACAGCATCTTTACCTTCAGCGCCGTATAGCTCTTTACAGCTTCAATGTCCGCCCTGTTCTGGCAAAACTCGCTCCATGTTGCCGTTGCATCGCTGATACCAAAGCCCTCCTGAGGTCCAACACCCATTTGCCGCAAGATCATCAGCACACTGTTGATGTGCATGATAAGGTCTGCATCAAACGCCGTGTACTCCTCGGTCAGTCCAAGGAGTTTCTTCACCGAGGTCAGGATACTGTCCATTTTAAATTTTCCTTTCCTATAACTCGTTTGACATCCATCTGCATTCATGCTATACTTTTCTCCCAAAATAAAGGAGGGGTGTTTAATGAATGCTGTATGTGTTGAACAGTCGAATGTTCGCGTACAGTGCGATACTACTTATCGCCAAATTTTCAACGGTCAGAATGTTATATTTGCCTGTCGCCGTCAAGCTAACGATGCCCTATTGCATTATCCGAGCTCTATTGCTGCAGCTGATGTGTTGATTAAGACTCGCATAGAAGAAATTAAGTATCTCAGCACGAAAGACCGACAAAATGTGGAACGTCGTCAACTGATGATGGTCGTTAGCCTTGCCATGATAGCGAACAATGATCCTTATAGCGAAATGGTAAAAGCAGCATTGTTGCGTGCTCAAAGAAAAGCACAAATCGGAAGTTGCCTGTACAAACTGGTTTACACCGTTTTTACAGGTCTCTCGCAAAAGGGAATTCATAACATTCCGAATGCATCTTTGAAAAAGTTGAACCGCATCACCGGTTCACCCTTGATTTCCAAAAATGGAAGTAAATCGGCCTTCAGTCTCACCCAAATTGCTGATTCTTCCCGCGATGCATTGTTGGCTCAAATCGATGCATCCATTACCCAGTGGATTGCTGACGAAGCCGTGCGTGAGTTCTTTCCAAAGATCTCAGTGCCCCAATGCTAATACATCGTCGATGGTTCTTCCCAGCAATCATCGACTTTTCTTTTACCACTTCACTATAAGGATCATTATTTTTCTTTTATTCTTCGTGGTCCATCACGCCCTCGGCTGCAATGGCTGCATTTGCCCAGAACAATGCCTCGTCCAGCTTCGTCAGTGCCAGACTGCGTTCCCGGCTTGGCGCAATACACCGCACCATTCCTTCTGCCTCCTGCATCTTCAGCCGCAGGTTTGTGCTGTATGCTGCCTCCGCAACATTGAATTTTCGTACAGGGTACATCTTCATTTCCTCCATGGGCAGGTGTCGCCCGGTCGTCTTTCGGCAAATGCAGGCTTTAGGATCGTATCATCTCCATAGTGGATGGCCTTGTGGGTCCGATCGCTCACGCAGATTACATTCTCCGGGTCCAGCAGTGCGTCCGTGTGCTGGAGCACGTCCTCTTTCGTCAGCGGGTTCAGATGGTGAATAATAATGCGCGGCCGAATGGGTTTGCCGTTTCGTATCACCCAGTCGGTGATCTCGTGGTCTTTGCATGCAAGGTCACACCCAGCATCCCGCACAATGATCCTGTCCCGGAACTGCCGCCACTCTCTTGACTGGTAAAAACTCTGATTTAGCCACCGGTCAAAGCCAAAAGTATCGTATCCAACCGTACCGTGCAGCTGCAAATAATGGAAGCGGTCTTCAAAGGTCGCACGCTGGCAAAGCTCAGAGTATGTCTTCCTGGGCATATGCTCAGTACCCCACGCACCAGCAGATCATGGCAAATGCCGTGCAGATCACAGAGAGGCAAATCAGCTTACCATGCAGGTTCTCAAGACCTTCCATTTCGTCATGGTAAGCGCATACAAATGTAAAAATCAGCGTACACCAACATCCGAATCCGCCGATCCGCTTATCAACAATTTGTGGAAGCCCGACCGCAATAGCCGCCAAAAGCGACAGAATACTAGGAGGCAAATACCACCAGTATCGCTTGCTTGTTGGTTGTTCTCGGTCTGTGAACAAGCATGCAAGCATGATCCACGGCATCGCCGCCATCAGCCAGAAGCAGATTTCTTCAAATGCCGTCATCATAAAAATCCTTTCTTCTGCAACATGTCATCTGTAAGCAGCATCGGTGTCCATGCAACTGCTCCAGTCAAAAGCCCTGTCTTCCATTCGCACAGGATATTGCGCTTTACCAGAAAAAAACCGCTGCTGTAAAGTAGATAAAAAACAGCACTGCCAGAACTACTCAGGCTGCATAAGAGCTTTTAAAACTCATAGTCTGTGGCCTCGTCTTCGTCCACGCCATTGTACTTTGCCATAGCTTTCAGCACATTTGCGTACATTTCTTTGGTGTCCTTTGCGTTTTCCAGTGTCTCGGTCTTTGCCCGGAGCAGTTTGTTTTCTTCTTCCAGTTTTTTCTTTTCAAGGTCCGCTTTCATAGTAGCCAGCTTCAAGAAGTGCGTTGTTTCTGCACTGGAAGCCGTCCCTTCTCGCAGCCTTCTTTCCACCAGTTGCATGGTCAGGTTTATCATGTACTGTTCCTGTGCTTCCGGACTTGTTGCAGGCCGGGCCGAAGCCACAGCCGCTTCTCCCGGTGTGTTCTTCTTCGGTCGCATTCAAAAGGCCCTCTTTCTTTTGTTGTCTAAAATTCAGTTTTTGCAAAGGCTTATGGGTGTGGTGGCAGTGCTTTTCATTTGAAGGGAGAAAGCGAACATTCCGTATAAAGGAGAACAAGACAGAATGCCCCGATGCCGATGGAGGTCGAACGTCATGAACTCAGAAAGCTCTTAGGAGGCGCGCACCCCATAAGCCCTTGCAAAAACTGCCGAAACCTCAGTCTACACCCCAAGGCCTCGGCAGCATGTTTAAAGCCCAAATATCAATTTTCCCTCCGGGGAAATATCAAAGACCGGCGCGATTTGAGAGGGGGGGTGTCGATTTTGAGACCCCTCCCTATGGCCTTAAGCACTTTGTGCATAGCCGGTATCGTCCTTGATCTCGATTTTGAGCTTCTTGTAGATGTTAATTGGATCGTTTGCCACGATTTTATTGATTGCTTTCTCAATTTCGTAGGCATTTTCATTGTCTGTGAACTGAGAAGAGGTCTGTGCCAGCCGCATAAGCAGGCCAGACGAGTTATAGCCGTGATCCATGTCATACTGATACCACTGCTCGAACTGCTCATACGGATTGTAGGGATTATCGAACGTGGTCAGAAAGCATCGAACCATAATTCAAAGCCTCTCTTTCCTGTTATCACTTTCCAAGTGCATCATAAACGGTGGATTCAGGAACGCCACACGCCTGTGCAATCTCTTTATAAGTGTAACCGCTTCGCAACATCGCTCTCGCTTTGGTCAACTTAGCCGAAGACAACGAAGCCGTGGTTTTGGGCATTGCGCGTTTCACGATTTCATCCGAATCAGAAGAATTCAGGAACTTTGACAGCATGTTGTCGGAAATTGCGCCAGCCTGAATAGCTTCCCATTCTCTGTCGCTAAACCTGACTTTGGACTTTTGCCCACTTGCGCCGACCTTATCGCGAGCGCGCTGCATTTCAACAGAAGAAATCTTCTTGATTTCTTTCTTGTCCTCAGTGTTTTGCGGGTCTAAGCCCAGTTCCTGAATTTTGGCCTTGATGTTGGCATTGGCAATCAGCATTGCCTTGCGCTCCTTAGGTTTATTGGCCAGCATTGTGGTGTACTTGTCTTTCAGTGACATAACTTCCGCAGCATATGTCTTGGCTGCCTCAGGATCACGCTGGATGCCCTTCATGTTGACCGCCTCTTTGCGGGCCTGTGCTGCCATAGCTTTGAGCTTATTAGAGAAGTCTGCGTACAAGTTCTCCTGAATAGTGCCAGAAGAGAGGGTTCTTGCGTCCTTTGTCTCGGAAATCAGACTTACGGTATCCTCGGCAATACGCTCTTTCTTAGTCTTCGGATCGATGAAGGCACGCCCACTCTCCTTATAAATGAGTTCACCAGTTTCTTTATCCACGCGCACGCTACCACGACGCTCAGGCACACGGATGGTCTGCTTACGACGAGACAGGAGCGTTGATGCGCCACCATAATGCGTAGTACCGTCCTCATCCACACGGATCTGCCACTTTTCTTTCAGTTCCTGGATACCGTTCTCCCTCTCAGAGCGTTTGTAATCCAGCTTGTGCTTCTCTGCATCGATAACAACCATCGAATGCTTGACAGCACGAGCCAGTTCCTCTTCAGACGCACCACGAAGAGTCATGTCCGTGATGAGGTTCGAGATAACGCCCATTTCACGCTGCTTCTCTTCTTTTTTCATGAGACGCACGTTGTTGGGGTTGCCTTCAGGAACTGCATATGCAGTCTTTGGGTCAAAACCTTTCAACTGTTCCAACGGACGAGTAGATTTAATGGGAACCTTATCGCTGACAGGAATCACCATAACGGTATCACCATCGAAGTCTGCACCGGACAAACACTCTGCCACCTTGGCATTGATGCCGATAGCATCTTGGATCTGTCCAAGATTACGCTTGCCGCTGACATTTTTGTTGTTGACAGTAACAATCGGAATCTCAAAGGTGCCGGCATGAGGATAGCGAATCAGTGCAAGCTGTGTGCCATTCTCATAGGTCGGACAGTAAGCTTCTGTTTCCTTGATTCGGTTGATAGGCAGAATGACTTTTGTCGATTGCCCCGGAAATGCCGATGCTTTCAGTGTCATGGACGTACCTTCACAGGTATCGGCAAAGTCGTTCAGCAGCTTCTTTTTAACAGTAGGATTATTGTAGTGCATAATTTCATCATACTGCGCCTGATAATCCGCAATTGTAAGCTTCAGCTGATTTTCAATAAGCTTTTTCGGCTGTTTGGATAGGAATTGCGAAGATACATTTCGGGACATTGTATCCCAATCGCCTTCCTCTTTCAGCTTGTTAATAGGAGAAAGATGCTCCTTTCCATCAGAACCGATGTATGTACTCTGGCCATTGGCTTTGATGGCTGCTCCAAACGGATTGTCCGGATCAGCTTTTGCTTCCTTCAGGACCTTCATTTTGGGCGTACCGGAAGGCTTGTTAGTGTTGAACATGATGTCCACACCATCGGGAAGAAGATCATCAGAGTAGACCGCCATGCCTTTCAGATAATGGTCACCATCGACAAGGATACGAACCTGCGCATAATGACTCTTGCCAAGGTCAAGATCTGGCACACCACGGCGAATTTCCATGACACCATCTTTGTCCAGACCACCTTCATCGCCATACCGGATGGCAACACGGCTTGAATCCAGACTTGCAGGACGCTGAAGCTTCTTGAACGTATCGCCACCGTCGTCAGAATGATAATCGCCGAGCGAATCAATCTGATTCTGATGCTGATAAGCATACTTCTGGTCAAATTCAGGCTTAGCCAACACCGTAATGTTAGTCTGCTGACGGATGTTGGTCGGCTGACGGATACCTACGCCATAACGTTTGTAACCGTATTCCGCTTCCAACGTATATGCAGCGTCGTCAAGTTCGGATTGCGACACACCCATTACAAGATTGGCACCTTCGGAAATATCGATCATGCCTTTCTTGTCCACTTCTTTTTTCAACGTGTCAGCAATATTCTCTGCACGCTGCGCTTTTTTATCAGCAGTGCCTGCATATTTTGAGCGCACACTGGACTCGCTCATACCAAGCTTTTCACCGATGGCTTTCCAGCCGAGACCCTGTTCCTTTAAAGCAGCGATTTTCTCATACTCAGATGCCTTGCGCTCATGGATTGCTTTACGTCGAGCCACTCGAAATTCGGTAAGACCGAGCTGGTACTCCTTGGGAAGAGTGCTATTGATTTGATCTAAAATTTCATTCTCGGACATGCCCTTCTTCTTTAGCGTTTCCACACGAGACAGAAAGTCACCAGAGTGCTGATAAGGATTATCACCGGAACCCCAAGGATAGCGGCCGGAATGGCGCTTTGTGCCGTAATGCTCCAAAATATCAGAGTCGGAACTCGTGCCGTAGTAGTTTTTAAGGTCTTTCTCAATTGGATTCATAACGCTGCTCCTTATCTCAGATCCGCAATGATTTTGTCAAATTCTTTAATCTTTTCGATGATGGGATCGATGATATCTGCCGTCGGTGTCTCAATGAGAACATCATCATTTTGGTAAATGCGATTTTCGATAAGAATATCTTTCGGTTTGACATGATACTCCATGCAGAACAGCGCATCATAAATAAAGAGCTGCTCCATATGTGCTGGAACAGCTCCTGTTTTAAGATCATGAATACGAAGAAAATTATCTTTGTCGTTAAATGCAATAGCATCTGTAGTACCAAAACAGTTTTCGCTGTAAAACAAAACCTGCTCGGGGTCCATGCGGAAACCAATTGCATCGTTGACATATGCGTTGAGGGTTTTCTTGCTCTTCGGGAGCTTTTGCTTCAGGTTAATGCACTCTGCAGCAAAAGCATGGAGCCGAGTGCCTTTCTCCTTTGCTTGACAACTCATGAAAGCATCCACCAGGCGTTGAGTATCATAGTTCAGCCAATGATACTTACTTGCGCCCAGAAAGGCGTGCTGCCCCACGAGCCTGGAATGATCGTTCCATTGCATTGAGAACTTCCTCCTTGTTCTCAGGATAAATGAAAGCGGCAAAGCTCATCTCATTCATCTGACGGACATAATAATCCTGATTCGGACGATGAGGTGCATTTGCTGAGCGCTTGCCTTCGAGTGCTGCCCAGGTGGAACCATACAAAACCAAAAGATCAGGATGCCCCTGCACCTCGTTCGGGTCAAGATGGACCACTACACAGCCGGGAAAGCGTTCTTTCAGTTCTTTCGTCAATCCCTGTTTGAATTTGTTTTCGAGCATGATAAAAACCTCCAAAATAAAAGGAATAGTGCGTTCAAGACGCGTTCTATTCCCCCCATAAAAGGGCATGTTTTTATCGCGTCAGTTTTTGCTAATTTTTGCAAGATTTTATTATTTTCGGGCAAAAGAAAAGCCCCTGCGTTGTTAGCGCAGAGGCAGATTTTATTTACTGTATCAGTCGTACCACTCAGGTTCTGGTTCAAGGTCATCGTCTGGATAGCTTGCTTCCTCTGTCGGAGATGACAAAAGGTCTATGTCGTTATCATCGATATGATCTCCGCATTTCGGGCACAGCCATTCATCATCATGATGCACCATCTGGCAATGACAGTTCCAACACCAATGTTCGCCTGTTGGTTCATCATAGCCGGGAGTATGGAGAACACGGTAGTCAAACGATCCGTCTGGATGCTTCACCCATAGCACTGGTAGCCCAAGTTCCAATGTAGTGTAGATCCAAACTTCATCGCCATTCGGAAGAACATCTCGTCCTTCAAAAGAGTAATCGTGCTCACGCCAATTTTTTGCAAGCGCATCCATATAGTTCATATTTTTCACCTCGTACTTCATTAAAGGGCAGTACGTCTATTTAATGCAGTTCTATATTACACTGTCAGGGGATATAGTTCAAGGTTAAAATATTATAACATTTTCCGGCTCGATAAGACATTAAACTTTCGCCGTGGCCAAAAGCCCGTTTTTTATCCTTAATTACTATATATAAAATTTTAAAATTTTTATTAAGTTAAAGAAAAAAGTGGGTTTTTGGCCAAATGGCAATTTTATTACATATTATCGTAATATTTTGTGGCCATTTTTGCAAAAATTTTTGGCCACGAAGTGGGTTTTTGGCCAAAAAGCTGCCGAGAATCAGTCAAAATTGTTCATCACCTTCCTTGCCGCGGCATAAATGAACCGTTTCACAGACCACCGATCAACCTGATATTCGGCCCGAAGCCGCTCAAGTTCAGGGTTCGGATACTCTCCACACCGAAACTCAGTCACGTCCAGTGCCCTGCGAAGCCGTGCATCCGCTGAACTTGCACTGCAGTGAAAACGATCGCTAAGTACATTTTCAATGTCTGTCAGTGTGACAAAACGATTATTCCGCATTTCATGAATAGCGAAATCAATCGCTTCTCCCATGAGATCTCCACCGAATGTCGCCATCGGCACCTGCATTCTCACGAGAAAGTCATGTGTTTTCTGCTGCATTTTGCATCTCCAATCTTATCTACGAATTCGTATGTAGTCATCCTATCACCGCTGTCCCGAGCTCCTCTTAACCTTACCGAGAGCTACTCGCCATGCAAAGACCTCAGCATCAAATTCTTCTTTTGAAACCCCACGCTTTTTAGCCTCATACAGAGCCTGCGTATACGAACACGTTCCGTCAACATAGCGCCCGGCATAGATATCGGCGATTTCTTCCTTAGTCATCACGGCCTTACCTCCGCGTCCGGCAGAATATCCGTGTGGAAATAGAGCTTATAGTGGTATGGATCGGTATGAGTGCCGGTGATATCCTCAACAACATACATGGTGTACTCGTTCAGGTAAATATAATTCTTCTTATACTCGTTCGGACCGGTCTTCACTGTGCACACAAGTTCGTTGTTGTCATTGTTTGAAATGGACATAGCACCTTCCATTTCAAGGATAACATTGTCCGTACGTGCATTATAGACCGTGATCCGGCGCTCAGCTTCAAAGTAGTTGGCCTGCTTGGAAATGTTCCGATTCACCTTATCCGCTTCGGAGCAGCTACACAGAACCACACAGCCAACGAGCATCATCATGCATGCAACGACGCAAATAATACGATTTTTCATAGTTAATCACCTCAACCAAATACCATGTAAATCAAAAGCAAGAACCATCCTGTATATCTGATGATTCTCTGTTTTTCTTTGCCAATGTTCTCAGCAAAAGACATTCCAATTGCGATAGCTTGCAAAATAACGCTTGCGAGCAACACAATTCGCATCACTTCACCATAGAACCCTTTCCCGTCTGGTCATCATTCGGCCAGTACGTGTAAATATCATCGAACACTACCGGGATCTTGCTCTGCAGTTCCTTCAGCAGAGGGCACATCAGTTCTCTCATCTGAGGATGGGCCGCCACAGGAGTACGCAGCTTGAAGATATTGCGCCACTCACGGTAGTTGGCCGTGACCACGATTTCGGTCTTCAAGCACAGCGGCAGCACGCAGCGAGCCTGTTCGGGACGATAGCCGTTCATAAGCATCAAAAAATAAGTTTTTTCTGCCAATTCGCAGGATTCTACCCATTTACGATAGAACAGGCGATTCTGCTCTTTATCGATATAAAACGGTTCCACAACGGTAATGCTGCCCTCAAACTTCTCCTTCGAGTAGTTGCAGTACCGGGTGCTCTCCTGTGCAAAGCTCGCAATGCGGTGCCGCACCAGCTCATTGGCAACGCCACGGTCACACGTAAAGAGCACGCTCAGCTGAGAATGCTCCAGCATAGCCTCATGCCCCTGTTTCACCAGAAAGCCCACCAGTTTCTTCGCAGACTCCCCATCCGGCGTGATCTTATCCTCGCTCTTGTAGCAGACCCGGGCTACCCGCTCGATCTGCTGCAGCTCCTTGATGCCGCCCTCAGAGATATCAGTGAGAATTTCGTACTTAGGTTCAACGATTTTCATAATTAAATCTCCTTTTCATCAGTGAATCCACCATTTCGAGTTGACTGAGGCTCTTTCCATTACCTCTTTGGGCCACCATGCTGATGCCAATATCCTCGATCGGGATAATGTATCCGAGATGAGCCAGTTGCTTATGGTCGCAAGTTTCCACCTTCGGACACTTCTGGCATTTAGGTGCAAGTATCGTAAGTGCTCCGAAGTCGTTGTTCATGTTGTCCACTCCGATATCATTTTGCACTCCCAATCCCCACAGATATCACCCGAAGCATGTTTCTTTGCAAACGCCATGCCCTTCTTGATGGCCTCCTGCTTATTCTCTGCTTTGACTTCAAAAGCCTGATGCCCACCACCATTGTCGGTACATTCAAACCAAAATGTGTACTTCATATATCAGCCAGCCTTTCTCTATCAGGATCTCGCAAAATAGAATCCCAGTCTCTAATAAGTTTCCGTAAGCCATGATCATCTGCTATTGGGTTCATCGTTTCTTCATCATATTGCACTATGACACTGCCTGCTTTATCGCATCCAAATCCGCAATTCCGACACTGAATCTTATACTTGATTTCCAGGCTTGTCCCAGTGGTCGATGTTCCGTATACAGTTGGCCTCACTTTTGAATAGCATACCGGACAACATCTCATATAAAATCCTCCAAAATCGAGTCAAGCAGAATCTCCAGTACCCGGTTTAAGCCCGCCACCACACGATATGGCCACGGTTCTTTCGGCTTCACCCGGGAAGGGGTATCAGACTTTCTCAGCGCACCATAAAGCCACCTGTCGAACTGTCCAAGTGAAATATCATTCTCCATGCACCATTCACGGACATCTACGTAGCTAATGTCGCCATTCATGCAAAGCTCGACCACATCACGCAACTTAGCGTTCGGCTTGATCAGGGTATCTTTTTGAAGCTCGTAATCCTCAAAATACAAGTCCTCGCGTGACCCGTCAGGCCTGCGAATAACTTGTGCAAAAGCTTTGCCATTCGCATAAAGCGTCGTAACATCCTCATCAATGTCGATTCGAGGGATGTCGTACCTCCATATGGCCTCAACAACTTCTTCGTAGTCAATCATATCGCACCTCACAGCAGAATCCGAAACCAGATAAACCAAAGCACCTTCAGCGTAAATGCAATAATGATGGCCCAAGCGCACAAAATAAGTGTAAGCGCGATAGCTCGGCCAAGAAATTTGCCAACTTTCGTCCAAATATCAGTCACTTTTCATCAACCCTTTCAAACCCTGCAAACTTTCCGAAGCCAATATTTCCATGCTCGCAGTGGTGAACCGGTTCATATTTTTTCAATTCAGGCACATGATTTAGAGCATCGGCTAAACCGACATAGCAGAGACCATCATTGAATTTCTGTTCGCATAAGCTGCATTTGTAAGCTGGAAAATAGAATGTTGTCACCCCGCGCACCTCCTCACAGCATCCACCCGGCATTCCGCAGCGTTCAACTCAAAAATAGCCGCGTCCACAAATTCCGGGTCACAGTGCTCGAAGTGGTTCCGAGCCACCTCCAAGGACTGCAAAGCCTCCCGCAGCGTATTGACTGTCGTCGGAATTGGCTCCATGCGGAATATCTTTTTGACAAAATCAGCGATTTTTCGCAGCATATTTCCTGCACCTCCACATCTTCATAACCTGCCGAGCCGTGAGCCAGCCCTCAACATCATCATGGCCAAGCAACTGCGCACCCATCGCCTCGATAAGCCCCTGCCCAAAGCCATAGGAACCCCAGCCCCAAACGCCATCCCAGATACGATTTCCAGCAGCATCATATGCAATAATTTGCTCACCACCATCATGCCGTCCGCCAGGAAGAAACTCCTGATTGTCCGGTCTGTCCATTTCTGGCCAACGGCGTCCATAAGTATGCGGAACCTTAGCGCGCTTCAGCAGAAGATCAAGCTTCTGCATCTCGGTCATGTGATTCCAAACCCGGAGCTTCCAGGTTTTCTTAGACATGTTTCTCATATGTATTCAACCTTCGTTTGAAAAACAAAGAGCCGCAGATTTCTCCACGGCTCCAGCCTTAATGATTAGTTCGTATTATCGTTCCATAAAATCTTTATCTACCAAGTCATATTCCACATCATGGTCATTGGAATTGCCAATAAATACCGAAAACGCCTTATCAAGGTCTGTAAAGTCACACACTGCAATTTCATTCTTGATGAATGCAGGTGAGCCAACCAAAGCCTCGCGCATACGGTCACGAAATTTAGCCATTTCCTCATGATTCTTGCATTTGATGTTCAGAACAATCATAGTTCGTACCTCCAAAATATAATTTTGAGACTAATCATCTCATAAAGCAGCCTGTTATTTTCGCGCCTTCTCTTCAAACTTCACGGGCTTCTTGCTGCCCTCCCGTGCACACTCTGTCAGGCACTCGTTGCAGGGTTCATCCGTCTCCAGCACCTTGAAGTTCTTGCACTTCGGGCAGTAGGTCGCATAGTCCACTTCACGCATCCAGTCATTCATCTGATTTTACCTCTTCTACTGCAACCTGTGTCATAGATTCTCCACAACTCGGGCACCACAAGAGCCGCATAGTTGAGTCTGCTACACGCGGTGCATGTTCCCATGTTCCTTTACAGACTCCATGTATATCACCGCATTTCAGGCATTTGATACGCACTGAACCATTCGATTGGGCTGCAAGATTCTCTTCCAGCAGTTCCGCCGTATGCTTTGCACAAAACCTATCATCCAACTCCGGATGGGTCACCCGCTGGTTCAGCGCCCATAGCAGATTCCAGCAGGCTGCCCGCAGGTGGTCTTCATCGTCCATACCGACCATGTACTTCGCCAGATGCCGAGAAGCACTGTCCAGCAGCGAATGCAGCGGGATACCCTTATCCACATTGTGCTCGCCATATTTCAGGGCACCTTCCTCGCAGTGCTTGCTGACCTCCATGATGCCATACCAAGGCAGAAGATCCATCCGCCCCTTTCCTGCGTGCATATCGCGCTTGGCACCGGTTTCAAATTCGGTGCGATCTCCGGAATCTTTAATCATTTTGCTTTCCTCCATGTGTAATAAACAGCATAAAGCTGGTTGCGCTCTTTAAGTCTATTGACAATTTGTTTGTTGATTTCAATATGTGCTCTCGGAGCAAACAGTTGTTCTGGAGCATTGATGCAACAGTATCTCTCCCTAAAAGGAATACGTTTTTCGCTTCGATCAACCAAGAAGCGGCCTGTGATAACATCGTCGTTCCTGATACAGAGATATTTCCAAATAGCAGACAATGGGCTGCTGTCGTAAGGAACAAACATTGCATCTTGCTCGCCAAAGTGCGTTACGCGATGGCAATTAGCCTCAATTACCTTAATAAGTTTCTTTCTGGTTTTCTTTGAAATATTTCCCATCAGCAGAACCTCCTGATTTTCCCCTGCATAACCTTGTTGGGAATATCCAGCCACCGGATTTTGCATTTGTCCTTGTAGTCAGGACGCAGCTTCTGCAGAATCATTTTCAATGACTGCCTCTTAATTCCTTCAATCAAGTCCATGAGACAAGCCGTTACTTTCTCGAAGTATTCTGCAATTGCATTTAAGGCATCTTTCATTTTCTCAAAAGAATAATAAATATCATGCTCCATAAAATTTCCTTTCATTAAACGCTTTCTTCGAGTTCAGTGCCCTCGAAATCGCCAGATCAATTCCCGCCCTGCTCTTCAGATGATAGTAGAACAGGTTCTTGTAAGGTGTGTTCAGTCGGTCGATTCTGCCTGCAGCCTGCTCCATAATTTTGTAGGAGTAGTTCTGCGAGTAGAATATGATGGTATCTGTCTTGATGCAGTTCCAACCTTCTGCACCCGCATTGTACTGGACCAGATATACCCACTTCTTACCATCAGGGATTGGCTGGTGCTTATGGCCATTCCATTGTGCCACCTCTACTTCCTCACCATATGGCAGATTCATGAGAATATCCAGCTCATAATCAAAATTGTAGAAGATTATGAGCCTTGGCCTAGTCATGCAAATATCAAGAACTTCCTGCTGTCGACTTGGATCAGTGTTCACAAGTTTCCGCAGCAAATAACAAAACTCGCTAGCGGTCTCAATGGGTTTGTTTTCCCACAGGTTCCAGCGAGTTTTACAAATTTCCAGATACTTAGGCTTATCATACTCGACAAAAATATTCTCATGGTGAGATACAGTAGGTCGCTCAAAGTTCATATCTACAAGCACCCGTTCACGCAGGCGTACCAGTCGCTGGGTGTTCAGATACCGGTCAATTTTTGGAAACTTGGAAAAACGACTATAGATTACGTGTTCATTGTTGAACTGCGTCCGGTTTTTATAGAACCCGTTTGCAATAAACACCGGAATGTAATCTGTCCAGCAATCTCCCGGAGTAGCGCTCAGAAGAATCCAGTCATTCTCCTTCGTGATTTTCAGGAAGGATTTGACCCATTGCCCGCTGCCAACGACTCTCTGCTCATCGAAAATGAAAAATGCATTCTTCACACCAACGTACTTTCCGATGTTGTTCCATGAATCCACAACCACATTGTGATTGTAAATATCAAGGTCGCTGTCGGTGGACATATAGAAATGGGCCAGCTCTTCCTCCCACTCGCCTGTATCGCGCTTCCTCGCAGTGGTGATAATACACAAGTCGGGTGGATCATGCATCTTAACGTAGTTTTTGGTGTTGACTGTGCCACCATAGAGCGTATAGTAAAATGCCAAACTTGTTCTTGATTTTCCGCTTCCTACACCACCACATAAGATGCATCCGATTTTCATTCGTTCCAGCGCATCTTTTTGGTAGTCATAGAGCGTTATACCCGCCATCCAATCACCTCATTTCCGTGTGAACATGAATCTGGTTAGGATTGCAATGATTCTCATAAGCTAAAAGCTGTTTGGTGCATTTTTCCTCGTCTTCACCTTCGCCGCGAATCGTGTAGGAAAAAAGTTCTTTGCCTTCTTTTGTAAAAACTTTCCAGAGTTCCTTTATGTGATTAGTGCAGTCCGTGTTTTTTACAATATTCTGCATACTGAAGCCCCTCCTTGGTAGCCTCTCTCATGATTTCCTGCAGAGTCGGCCCAGTGTACTTCGGATGTACCAAAGGCAGTACCGGATCATTGGTTGCATAGCCAAATCTGCAAAAATCGCAGTATTTCCTTGCCGCAGACACGTTGTGCATCACAGCGCCACACTTTGCACAGCGCTTTGTAACTTTGCTATCACCCATGAAAATCACCCAGCCTTTGTTTCATCACTGATATTCGGGCAATAATCTGTGTAGAAGGTCAAATCGAAAGTTGCCGAACCGTCGCTCTCGAAATTTACATTTGCTTCCGCCACAGCTTCATGCTGATAAACTTCTGTCAGGATTGCTCCAAACATCTCAATCACGCTGCTTTCGGCTACAGGAAATGCTTCTGCAATTTCCGCGCTCGTGAATATCCAGTTGCCGCTGGAGGTGTTCTTGGTACCTTCCTCGACCATCCATTTCACCATTGCCGGAACATAGTTTCTTGCGCTCATGCTGTTCTCTCCTTTGTTTATTCAAATATAAGGCTTGCACCTCTGGTGGGTCAGGCAGGATTTGAACCCGCGATCATGCAGTTATGAGCTGCCAGCTTTCAGCCAGACTAAGCTACTGACCCAAAATAAAAAGAGCCTCAGATTTCTCCGAAGCTCTCATGCATCTGCAAAGGAAGTTGATTATTTCGCGTTATCTTCAGGTTCACAGGGGCGAACGTCCAGATGTGTTCTTCCCTGAGCATCCGTAAAGTAATCAAACTCTTCCGGGTTATGGAAAAGCTTTTCGTACCTCTGAATGAGTTCCTGTGACAGGTCGCTGAAATCATCCTCGGTCAGACCAACGATCAGGAAAGTTCCAACAACAATATCATAGGGAATCCCAATCTCATTATGAAGCACTCTGTTACAGTTACTGAAGGAATCTTCGGCCAGTTTTCCTTCCTCATTGCAGATAAGTGCAACCGGATCGTCCCACGGGTAGACCGCCTGAATCGGGCCGGCCACTTCTTTCTGAAGAGATTCGAGCGAGCCGTCGATTTCAATAACTTCAGGATACTTCTTGGGCTGGATTCTCAAGACTTTCATGCGTTCAACCTCCCCAAAATCAAAATATCAATCGAGCTGTTTCCTCTGAGAACGCCATTTGCGACGTGGGCACTCACCGACTGGATCATTCAACCGAGGGCCGACCCCGGCACTCGATAAATACCATCAGACCATATGCTCCAAACGCTGCTCCATGATGTCCGGTGCTACGTATGCAATATTCACCAGATACTGCGGTACACCGTAGAGTTTGGCGACATGGTTCTCGATGATGCAGCCATCATAAGCTTTCTGGTCATCGAAAATGCCGATGAAGCAATCCGCCTCGGACATTTTCTCAATGGATTTACCCAGATACCACAGACGGTCATTGGCATTTTCAGGAGGGGTGCCCTCAAAGTACGTCGGGATGACCTCCAGTTCTTCGCCGAAAATAGCCTCGGCGATTTTATGCATCTGGTCCATAGTCGCATGGATCTGTTCTGCAGTGCGAGCGCGCATCGGACAGCTGATAAACAGTTTTTCCATAGTATCCTCCTTAGAACGGCACTTCAGGAGCAGGCTCTGCGTACTGAGCGTAGCGCTCCGCATACGGGTCAGCATCAGCATCCTGCTCAACGTACATCACATCGGCGTACAGACTGTACTCGCCAGGGAAGTTCCTCTTCTCAACGAGATTTGCTTGCAGGCAGACGTTCTTGACACGGATGAAGTCCAGCTGGCTGATGGTGTCCTCGTTGCAGAGCAGGCGCTTGCCAGCAGTTGTGACCCAATAGATGTGCGGCGGCCACTTGGAGTCCATCTTGATGTTGACCGGCACGTAGAGCGTTGGCACAAACGGCTCGTCGTAAGTGCGCTCAGGGTTCGGCTTGGTCTGCTTGACCTTTACACCCAGATCCAGCAGATGCTGCGCGAGCTCCTCGGTAGGAATTACCACGTTGACACGGCGCTGGTCAGAGCCAAAGCGGTCACGCTCCTGGTCGCCGGAGAAGTTGGTGGTAAAGATAAAACGAGTATCGTCGATATTGACTTTCTGGCGCTTGGTGTACATAAATATCAGTCTCCTTTTTACTTGTTGATTTCAATTTCCAGAATTTTCAGGTCTGCAGTGAGGGCATTCATATTGAGAAGGAGCTCCGTATTGTCATTATTTGCGCAGGCTTTAAGGAACTCATTCCAGTCCTCATTGGTCTTGGAAATTAACTTCTTCATAGATTCTCGATCGGGATTAGACTTAGGGGCAGCTTTCTTCTGCGTAGCAGTCTTCCCGGGATACTTCTTCCCGCTCTTCTCGACCCAATTCTGGATCTCCTTGTAATAGCTGCCCTTGTTGCCACCGCAACGCTTTGCGATCGCCATGGCCAGCCCCTTCTCCGGGTCGAAAACATCCTTCTCGCTGCACTTCACAACGGTCTTGGAGCCATCCGACCAGTAAACGATCGTGGCCGGAGGAGCAAAGATAACGTCCTTGATACTTGCTGCGGTCATATTGGTTTCTTCCTTCTTTTTGGTTGCCTCTTCCATCACACAGTCAGCCCAGTGCATGTAGCGCATAGAATCGAGCATAGAATCGAGCATCGACTCTTTCCGCTTCCGAATACGCCAGTCACCCTGACGGTCACGCAGAAGATCACCCGGATTGAACTGGAACGTTCTTCCATCTTCCAGCTCAAGATTCATTTGAACAGAACCCAGTTTAGTGTAAAAGTTATTGACAAACCCGATATGATGGCCATAGGGGTCATACAAACTTCCATGACACATA
>ULRR01050292.1_pt1 | contig 18776 bp, 19 predicted proteins | sample 1955651 | NCBI WGS metagenome assembly ULRR01 (sample SAMEA4835688, study PRJEB28245) | human gut metagenome | biome: gut microbiome; material: fecal sample | place: Denmark | collected 2008
CAATACTCACGCTCGGTAACGCGGTTTGCGCTGCCGTGGAGCAGATCAATCTGATAGAGGTTTTCGCGGTGGCACATTTCCATGACTTCGGATTTGAAATATTCCATTGCCGCGTCGGTACACCGATGCTTGCAACCGGCTTTCGTATCGGCGGGTCTATCCATATACGGGAGCAACGGTACTTCCTCTATTCGCAAACTGTTTATCACAATATGAACGTGGATATTGCCGCTTTGGTTATGCCCATCGGGGTGGGTGCAAACAAGTGCTTGGTGTCCGCAAAAATGCGTTTTGCAAAATTCCTCACCTAACTGCTGTGCGCGGTCAACGGTCAATCCGTTATCTGTGCCGTCCCGTGGGTCAAAGGAGATAATGTAGTGGTGGCTTTTCACATCTTCGCGTTTTTGGTTTTTGCCGTATCGGAGATTTGCTCGCATACAGGCAATAGCGAAATCTTCCTCGCCACAGCCAATCGTGGCAATTCTGAAATTCTCGCGTGGGACAAGTCTGCCGTTTTCATCAAGCGTGGGCTTCATAGAAAACTCATCGTGGGCAAAGGTTAGATATTTTTCTGCTGCGCCGTAATCAGCATTTTTAGAGCTGATATGTTTGAACGTAGCCATTCAGTTCACCTACCTTTTGCAAGACTTCATATTTCAGCGCGGCGAGATCTGAAGCGGCAGCGGTTATCTCGTCGGCAAGCTGTGGGTATGGGCTTTGCCATTCGTTCAGCGTCCGCGCTATCTGATTGATGTTGTTGCCGATCTTGTTGTATTCGGCAACGAGCTTTCCGAGCGTGGCAAGCACTTCATCGTTGACGGGATTGACACGGATAATCGGTTTTACAACCGCGCCGTCAATGGCTTGCCGTATAAATTCGGATTGACTCATTTCGTAATTTTTCATTCGCTCCATAAAGAAGTTGTGTTCTTCCTCGGTCAAGCGGGTCTTGACTACGAAAGTGCGATGTGGCGTGTTGTACTTTTTTGGCATAGGCATAACTCCTTTCACTTACCATATTTTTTGAGAGCGTTTTGCACCCTGTTTTGAAAAGTCCCTCTATATACCGCCTTTTTCGAGGCTGTTTTTAAGGTGTTTTGAAAAATTCTTTCACTTTAACAACGGACATTTTTTTGGCGTTTGTCCGAGGCTTTTGATAAGTTCCTCTACTTAACGCCGTTTTTCTTCGGCTTTAGCAACCATCGAAAATTTGTCCCTCTACTTAACATCTTTTTTCGGTGGTTTTAGCCCCCTGTTTTTTGCGATTTCTGAAAACAACAAATTTTCTTTGATGGATTTTTGCGAGATAACGTAAAAGTTTGGTTGTATCGCTTTCACCCAACCCATCGTGGAGAGCGATTATTCAAGGTAGGTCACAAAAATTTTTCAAATTTTCTCTTACTCCCTACAACACCGCAGATGGCAGAATTGCCAAACGGAGCGAGAGGAAAATGTGCGGCGTTAGCCGATCAGCAGGGTTTGGGGAAGGCACTCCCCAACAAGATCACCACAAGGGCGAAAATGAGCAGTAGGCGAAATTTGGCACCGTGGTAGAATCTTGCTCTAACTACTTCCGTTATCCTATAAACGGGGATTTTTGCAATACCTCTCACTTTACAACGGACAAAATCTGCGAAAAACTTGATACCCCTTCACACTACAACGGACATTTTTTTGGCAAAATACAGGGTTCGGAAATGTTAAATTTCGATGAACTGCATTTGCTCGGTATCAAGTGCTTTCACTTATTCGGAATTTCAAAGGGCAAAAATCAACGGGCTGCATAAAATTTTTTTGAAAAATGTTTCTCTCTACTTGTTAGGACATTTGCGGGAGAAAAATCAACGGTCTAAAAGAACCTTTCACTTATTCGGAATTTCAGAGGGGTGAAATTCAACCGTCTACGGAAAATCATCAAAAAATTTCCGTTCACTTATTACAGGTCTTGGCAAGGTGCGTTTTGGCTGATTTTTGAAAAATTATTTTCTTTTGTTTTCTTCCACGGCGTTAAAATCGAAAATGCCGAACCTCCGATGGAAAAATATTTGGGCAAAAGAAAAACGGGCAAGCTTTTTCGGTTTGTCCGTGATAAGTTGCGGTAGGATATATTTAACAAAGAGTTTGATACTGTACGATTGAAAAAAACGAGAATTTGTGTTATAATGTTATTAAGTGGAATTATGCCCAAGCGCAAGGTAACAAATATATTGATATAAAGACTTTTACAAAAACGATTATAAAACGGCGGTAATGACTATGAAACTAAAAATTGCAATCTGCGATGATGAGCAGAATCAAATTGAATATTTATCGGGTGTAGTATCCGCTTGGGCGAACAAGAACCGCCACGTTGCAGAGCTAAAGACCTATTCGTCGGCAAAGTCATTTCTTTTCGATTATTCAGAGGAAAAAGACTTTGATATATTGTTGCTTGACATAGAAATGCCCGGAATGAATGGTGTTGAACTGGCAAAAACAGTTCGCAAGGAGAATTCTACAGTTCAGATCGTGTTTATCACAGGATACTATGAGTATTTCAGCGATGGCTTTGACGTATCGGCACTTCATTATCTTATCAAGCCTGCGGACGAAAGAAAGCTTTTGCCCGTTCTTGACCGTGCGGTGAGCAACCTTAATTACCGACAGAGAGCCGTGCTTTTGACATCTCCCGACGGTGATGTGAAGGTTTCGCTCGCGGACATTTGTTACGTGGAGTCCGAAAACGTTCACGTGGCTGTGCATACCGTAAGCGGTGTCTACCGTTCCCGTATCTCCTTGGCGAAGTTTGCGGAACAGCTTGATGAAACCTTTATCAAGGTGCATCGCTCCTATATTGTTGGATTGAAATATGTAAAAAAGATCAGTCGCACCGACATTACCATGCTGAACGGAAATCTTGTTCCCATCAGCAGAGGAATGTACGATGAAGTACACGCTGCCTTGATCAAATATCTGTAAGGAAAAAAGAATTATGCTGTTTGATAAACTGATTGCGAAAAGAGTTGCCGCTGCGGAAAGTGAAATATTAAAAAAGCACTATGCCGAAGTGGAAAATATGTATAATAAGATGCGTGGTTGGCGGCACGATTACAGAAGCCATATTCAAACTATGAAGGTTCACGCTAAAAACGGAGAATATGAAGAAATAGATCGTTATCTCGATATGCTTGACGATGATCTGACTCACGTTGAAACCGTAATCAAGACCGGAAATAGAATGGCTGATGCCATTCTGAACAGTAAGCTCTCCATTGCCACTGCAAAGAACATAAAAGTAAAGGCAGGGGCGCGCATTCCCGTGTCGCTGACGGTATCGGAGCTTGATCTGTGTATTGTGATCGGTAATCTTCTTGATAATGCCATTGAAGCGTGCTTATCTCTCCCCGAGGAAGAACGTCTTATCAGAATCTATATGGAGATGAAAGGTAACTACTTGTATCTTTCGTTAACGAATACCGCAGAGGGACAGAAGAAACATAGCTTCAAGACCACCAAAGGAGAGGGACACGGCTTCGGACTTGCTCGCGTTGATGCCATTGTAAAGAAGTACGGTGGATATCTGACTCGCGCAAGCGAGGACGGTGCCTTTTCAACCGAAGTTCTTTTGCCTCAATAAATACAGTAAAAGTGCAATCCACATCAAATTTTCGACGTTTGACAACAGATTGCACTTTTTTGAATTTCATTATGTTATAATGCAGACATCCAAAGTAAAGAGGAGGTCAATATGAGTTCTAAAACAAAAGCTCCAAAAGAAAAGCCAAAGCATTCAAGATTTGGCTGTCTTGTATGGGCAATTAAAAATTTGTGGCGGCTCGATAAAAGCTTTGTGTTTTTCATCTTCGCCGCCGTTCCGATAGCGGTTATCTCGCCCCTTGTCAGTTCATATTTTTCAAAATATCTTATTGACAGTATTGGTGCGGGAAAGCCATTTTCGGATCTTGCGTGGATTGTCGTTTTTTTCATCACGGCAAGTTTTACCCTTAATGTTTTGAGCAATTTTATAAATGCTCGCTGTAGTTCCAGACGTTATTACCCTACCTGCGTTTATCAAACAGAAATGGGTTACACACAAGGCTATAAAACGGATTTTGAGAATCACGAAAAGCAGGATTACAAGAAGATAAGCGGATATGCATGGAGAGATGCGAGCAGCGGAAACTGCGCCTTGGAGTTCATATGGACTGATCTTTCCGGTGCGCTTATTCACCTTTTAGGCATTGTTACTTATGCCTCGCTTCTTGCGTTTATCAATCCGATCGTATTTGTGGTTGTTATTATAGTATCCATTCTCTCATACTTTACTACTCTGTGGCAGAACAAGTATTACGAAAAGCACAAGCATTTGTGGGAAAAGGAAAGCAGAAAAGCAGGATATCTCGGAGGACTTTCTGAAAACCTGCAAGTTGCAAAGGATATTAAGCTTTATGGACTTGAGGAATGGCTCAACAAGATGATGAGCGATTACCGTGCCCACATTATTATGTGGAATAAACGCTGTCGTTTGCGCGGACTTTGGGCATCGATCCTTGCAGGGCTTATGACTTTTATACAAAACGGCGTTGCATATGTTGTGCTGATTGGTATGCTGCTTGCGGGTAATCTTTCTGCCGGTGATTTCGTATTCTATTTTGGCATCGTTGGCAGCGTTGCGGGATTTCTTCACGGTGTAGTCGGTGATGTTGCAAAGCTGAACAAGAGAGCCGATAAGATTGCATATTATCGTGAGTTCTATGATTATCCGAACAAATTCAATTACGGCAAGGGATGCGAATTGCCTACGGGAGCAGTTACCATCGAACTGCGAGATGTTTGGTACAAGTACGATGGTGCTGAGGACTATACTTTGAAGGGCATCAACCTTACCTTGCAGGCGGGAGAAAGCCTTGCCCTTGTTGGTGTTAACGGTGCTGGTAAAACCACCCTTGTTAAGTTGATTTGCGGTTTTTACCGACCTACAAAGGGCGAGATATTGGTAAACGGCAAGCTGATTGACGAATACAACATCCACGAATACTATACGATGATTTCTGCTGTTTTTCAAGAAATACGCCCGGTCTGCTTCACAATGTTCGAATATGTGGCAAGTGCGGACATAAGTCGTCCTTCGGCGAGAGAGGATGCCGTAACTGCTATGAAATTAGCGGGCATTTGGGAGAAGATCGAAAGCCTTGAAAACGGCATTGATACCCACTTGATGAAAGGCATCTATGATGACGGCGTTGATCTTTCGGGCGGAGAAATGCAAAAACTCGTTTTGGCTCGTGCTATTTATAAAAATGGTTCTGTTCTTATTTTGGACGAGCCCACGGCAGCACTCGATCCCATTGCTGAAAACAATCTCTATTTGCAATACAGAGAGTTGACGCATGGAAAAACCTCCATTTACATTTCCCACCGTTTTGCAAGCACTCGCTTTTGTGATCGTATTCTCCTTCTCGGGGACGGTATTATTAAGGAAAGCGGAACGCACGATGAATTGATGGAACAGAACGGACAGTACGCCTATATGTTCGGAATACAGGCAAAATACTACAAGGAGGGTGAGATCAATGCGTAAAGATAATGTAACGATAAGAACCCTCAAGCTCTACCATTCCTTTAACAAAAGGTATTTTCCTACATCCTTTTTGCATATTGTTTTCAGTTCGATATCCCCGTATTTCAATCTTTGGATGTCCGCTGAGATCGTAACCGCCCTTTATGAAGGCAGGGATAAAAAAGCCATTTTCACGCTTGTAGCTATTACGTTGCTTGGAAATCTTTTCGTCCACATCATTAGTACCTTGCTAAGCAATGCGGTTAGTACACAATTTGAAAAACTGAACAATAATGAATCCTTGGCACTCAACAAAAAAACTCTTTCTCTTGATTACGATAAATTAGAAGATCCCGAAATTCGTATGCTGAGAAGAAAGGTTAAAGAAAACGCCTATATTAACGGATATGGCATCACATATATGCATAATTCGGTTAATCGGCTGATGTCGAGTGCCGTTAAAATCGTTTTCTCACTGATTCTTTTCATTGAAATGATTACAAAGATGGTTGCAGTCGGATTTCATTGGCTTGGTCTTGTACTTGCGCTCGGAATGATTTTGTTTGCGGCATTGCACTATGCTTGGGGCTTCAAGCAGGGTAAGCTTGTTGCCGCTCATAACAAAAAAATCGGTGATATGATGCTTGAAGAAAACAGAATCGGTAGAGGAACGAACAGTACTGGAATGGACGACAGAATCTATCTTCAAGCAGATATTATACAGAAACTGAGCGAAAAGATGAACAAAGATCATTTGAAAGCGTTTTCAAATGCGCAGAGTCTCGGGTTTAAGTTAAGTATTCCAAGAGGAATATTAAATTGGTCAAGTACACTTTTCAATTATCTGTTGGTTTGTTTCTACTGTGCCATGGGTGCATTCCCTGTAGGTAACGTGATTAAATACACAGGATATCTTGGACGCTTTATGGGAGATCTTAATGCGCTTTTGGATACGCTGTTCCGTTCCTTCAAGGAAAACGAGCAATTCCTCAAACTGTATTTAGAGTATTTCGATATCCCCAATGATATGTACCAAGGCTCTCTTGCCGTTGAAAAGCGAAGTGACAAGAAATATGATATTGAGTTCAGAAATGTCAGCTTCAAATACGCAGGAAGTGATAATTATGCTTTGAAGAATGTCAATCTGACCTTTAAGGTAGGCGAGCGTCTTGCGGTTGTAGGAATGAACGGCTCGGGAAAGACCACATTTATCAAGCTGATGTGTCGTCTTTATGATCCAACCGAGGGTGAGATCTATATGAATGATTTCAATGTTCGTAAATACGATTACCGTCAGTATCTCGATCTTTTCTCGGTTGTCTTCCAAGATTATTCGCTCTTGGCACTTCCGCTTGGCAATAACGTATCGTCTGCTGCTTCATGGGATGGAGAAAAGGCAGAGAGATGTTTGCGAGAGGTTGGTTTTGGAGAACGGTATGCAGAAATGGCAAAAGGACTTGAAACGCCTATCTACAAAAATTTTGACGATGAAGGCGTTAACGTATCGGGGGGCGAAGCACAAAAGATCGCTCTTGCCCGAGCACTCTATAAGGACGCTCCCTTTATCATTCTCGACGAGCCTACCGCCGCACTCGATCCTATTGCCGAGGCAGAGATATACGCTAAGTTTGATGAAATTGTCGGTGATAAAACAGCTATTTACATCAGCCATCGTCTGTCCTCCTGTCGTTTCTGCGACAAGATCGCTGTATTTGACAATGGCGAGATCGTTCAAGTCGGTTCACACGAGGAACTGTTAGCCGACGAAAACGGCAAATACTACGAGCTTTGGACGGCTCAAGCACAATACTATACAACATAAAAAATGCCGCCTGCACTGACTTTATACTGTCATTGCAGGCGGCATCACTTATAAGATTAGTCTAAAGGTTTATACTCGGTAACTGCTTTCAAATATGCTTCGGGATTACCGTTCAAAATGAGGTCTGCATACTCTAAAGGCGCGTTGTAAATTAGATAGTCAAGTTCTGACCGTTCGTACATATTACGGGCGACCTCGCTCTCAACAGCAATCGTATCAATCGCAATCATACTGCCATCGGTGAATTTCAGTTCCACACAGCAGTTATCGAAGTTATATTCGCAGGATATAAGTCGTTTCATAGGGTTTACCTCCAAAATTGTATTGTTTGGAAGTAATGTAAGCGTGGGTTTTTAGTGTGGTATCTTTAAGCATGGGAAACCCCGCACTCCCATTTTGAGACAGCCTGCGAAGTAACGCCGAGCTTTTCGGCTAAATCTGTTTGCGACAACCCCGCTTTACGTCTGAGTACAGATATTCTTTTTCCAAAATGAATTTTGTTTGCCATAATTCACACCTCTTTCTTCTTGGTGCTTATATTATACCGCACTTCTCAGACGCATTGGAAGCGACGGGTTGTTTCACAAGTTCGACTGCCTACAACTGTGAGTTGGAATAGCTCATTGAACGCAGTACAGCGAGTATGGTGCATGTTTCGTACTGCCGTTATAATCCTTATAGCATAATCCCGAATCTGTTGAAACAGCACTCTTAATTAAATTCTTTGTTAGCTCTGGAACATCGTCCCGTGATAAAGCATCCTCAACATCAATCCATATAACTTCACTGTTTTCATCATTATGGTTTCAAAACAAATACTTGATTTGGATAATCGAACTCAAAGGTTAGTTCACCTTCAACAAATCCGTATTTTTTATATAATGCTCTCGGAGCAACCCCTTTTTCATCGCCCTCACGAAAAGTAGATACGGTAATAGTTTTCCCTCTGTCCAATTCTTCCAATGCCTTTTCTAAAAGTTTGGAGGCAATACCTTTTCTTCTGTGTTGTGGTGATACTGCCAAACAACAAATCATATTGTGTCCTCTCGAAAACAGCATAATGCCTACAATAATGTTTTCTTTCTTGACACATATTGCTTGCTTTTTATCCATAAATTTCAGAACGGTTTTTTTATGTTCCTCTAGGCTTGCCGCTGTTTCCAAACCCGGAAAATTCCACCTAACATTATTTACTAAGTTCATCCATGAGTCCATATCGCTAAATTTACCATATACTACTTCCATTTTACTCACCATTTGATACTAATTCATTAAGTGCTGTATATTCTCTTAAATATATACCACGTTTTTCTTCGTCAGTGGCAGCATAATCTTGATGCTTTGAGAAAATAGAAAGAGCCTCGTTAATATTTACCCATTTTGAAATCATTCCTACTTTTTTCTCACGTGGTGATAATTTTATTTCGGTTTCACCTATAACCTTGCATACATAAAAATGAGTTTCAAATAGCCATTCTTCGTAATATTCATTCATTACAAGAAATTCTTTACTGACAGTTACGGTTTTACCCGTTTCTTCTGCTATTTCTCGGACACAGCATTCCTCTAAAGTTTCGTTTGCTTCAGTTCCACCTCCGGGAATATTGTAAATATCAGTTGACTTTTCATAGGTTAGTAGGATTTTGTCTTCACTTATTACAATACCTCTTGCGGCAATTCTGTGCTTTGTCCATTTTTCAAAATGATTATCACCGATAATTTCTAAGGTTTTCATTTTAACAAATACTCCTTTATATCTCCTACAAACTGATTGCCGCACCGGGCCAGCTCACCTAGAACACGATCAATACCTTGTTCGGTTTTGTACCAATTATCTTTTGTAATGTTGTAACAATGAATTGGACAAACCTTTAGTTCAATATCGGGGAAAGCCATCTGATAAAGCATAAGACAACGCCGAGCGTGAAACGCTTTACATACAATCAAAGCGGTTTTTATCTGTAATCCGTTTTCTTCAACAACCTTTCGAGAAAGGAAAGCATTATCACGAGTGTGACCTGACTTATCTTCTCCAATGATAGCATCAGCAGGCACACCGTTTTTAACAAAGACATCTGTAAAGAACTCACAGTCAGATTTATAGTCGCCATCGTATATATCTGCCTTTGAACGAACACCGGGCCATTTATCCCGTTTAATGCTAACTCCACCTGAAGGAATAAGCCACTTCGCATATCCCTTGCGATAAAGTTCCGCCGCATATTCGGGCTGTTCGGGGTGCGACCCACCGGGCAGAAAAATCGCATCAACCTTGCAGGGAGTGTCGGAAACAAATATAAAATCGGAAATATCGGTTATTGTTCGGCTGTTCATTACTATTTCTCCTTAGCCCACGCACCTAATCAGTATGTTTATCTTTATACTTACGGCATTGTAAATCATATTTGGAGGGCATTTTCCAAAGTTGTTTTGAATTTTATGGCTTCATTCTTTTGAAATTATCTGACATGCAAAAGTCTGCTTCCATAGGGTAATCGAAATTCGTGTTTGACTTTTTATCAACATGGATTATCGATTTACAGCAGTGGATGTATTTCCTTCTACTTCCGCACGGGCAAAGACTTTGTGACCTTACATTTTTATAGATAATGCTGTGCATGGGCATAGTGGAGTTATCGGATCGATGATTATAGCGAATCAATTCATATGTAACAAAGATTAGTAGCAGCGTGCTTCGCAACATTTTGCTACATTCCAAAGCAACATCAATTAAATATGAATTTAGCATTATATCACTGCCGTCTTTTTGGGGATAACTAATTATCTGCTTTATACCATCATATTTATAATCGGAATGGCCTATTGCATTTCTTAAGCTACCGGAGTTGATTGGCAAATCAAATGCTTTAACAAAAAATTCCGACGAGTGTAGATAATTAATTCTGTTTCCTTTTCTTTGGGTTCGAAAATTATGCATCGTCAATTTACTTGTAAATGTACTATAATCGCCACGATTTTCGATGTTGTCCAACCCGACGATAATTTCACAGCAATCAAGCAATCTTTCATAGGTGTTCTGATAAAACTCTTTTAAATCGTCGAATGAACAAGTTGAGATCCCAAAAATAGTTTTGTCAATAGTATCGGCATTGTAATATAGGAGTCCAATTGCCGGAATTAAGTAGTTTGAAACGCTATGAAAGTCATATGCGATGCTAAATAGTTTCGTCTCAATTTTTTTCAGACTGTCAGTTCTATTTAATTCTGATAAATAGTCATACAAAGCATGTAAGTTCATATGGCTCATATGGTGATTTACTTCACGGAACAGCTTAAGCAATTTGTTCTTTTGGAAAACTCCTCCCAAGTCATAGAATAAGGAACGGTATACATACTGATATGCATCTAAATCCGTATCCATTTCACAATCTATGTTTTTAGCTGCTTCTGAGTATTTCGATAATAAGAGATCGTTTTTTTCGCTTAGATATAGGTCGTACTTGATGCGTTCTTTATCCCACGTAGTAGATAATTTTTGAAGATAGCAAGCATAATTAATAAAGCGTGTTCTGTCTACATCAGTAGTAGATTGCATGAAATCGAATATCGGGGACACTTTGTCCATAGGAGGGAGAAAAATATCATCGCCTTCAGCATGAATTGGCTCGATTTTATTGCATATCATTTCTCCTGAAGCTTCCCCAAAATAATCAAAGGCTTGAGGTTTAACTTCTTCGCAATTATTTGGAGTATAATAAGCTTTTTCTTTTTCATTATCGGAAACGAACTCTCCAGTTAATAAGGTGTTGCATTTCCCGCAGTGAATTCGAACAGGTGTTTTGTATATATAACCGGCAGGTGTCCTCATGCGGGTAATTGTATTGCAAGTTGGGCACTTAATAAAATAATTGACTGTCATTTATCTCCTCCGCGAAAATGCACTGCAGAAAAAATACGGTTTTATATTATCGACATTTTGTCAAAATTTGTCCTATTCAATGTTATTGTTTCTTTGATTTCAGCATTACCATTTGAACAGGTTCTGTTTTTTGTGTTAACAAAGTGCCTTTTTGAAGATTAAGCAAAGTCTCTAATTCATCTGGATTCATCGCAAGTCCCATATCTCCCAGTTCATCAACAAACTCTTTGGATGTAAACACATTGTTAACAAGTAGGAGATCGACTGCATCGGAAAAGAGTGACGGATTTGCGGCTTTGATAGTATTATCTAAAGGTTCAGACTTACGCCAACCTTTATTTTGCATAACACGCATCATATATTGATATTGACCTTGCGTAATTATGCCAAGGTCACAACTTCTGTAAAGCATAGCAGCAACAGAGACTTTCCATCTGCGCTTAAGCTGGACATAATAATCCAGCTTTTGCGGATCCAATGATACTTCTTTAGCAAACGATGTTTCCGGCAAAAGAAAAGCCGCAGCAAATTCGTTTGCTTCCTTTTCTTTCGCTTTGAATTCTTCACGTGTAAGAACTTCTTCGTCTTCACTCCATTCATGCAACATGATGTGTCCAAGTTCATGTGCAATATCGAAATTGATTCTTGCGGCAGACTCTTTATTGCTTGAAAGCGCAATAATATATACATCAGAATCGTTCATATCAATATATTGGCTAAAAGCATCAATGTCGTCTGTGTCAGTAGCAAAAGTAGTTACGATAATCCCGTTTTGTTCAACAGTGCGCATAATGTTATCAATGGGCTTATCTCCAAGTCCCCAGTAGTTACGCAACTCTTTTGCCGCTTCAGCAGGTGAAGTTATTTCGCCGATCCACCCCGGCAAATTGAGCTGAGGAAAAGTAACATATTCATTCAGTAAAGAATAAATGGTTGCAATATGCTCCATCTTGATTTCTTGCGCAAGACGATATTTTTTGCTGGTCTTCATTAATGATCGAAAATAAGTTGCGCCTGTTTTAATATTCGAGATATCTTCTTGAGCAAAATATCTATATGGGAAATTTAAAGCACCGGAAATGGCAAGAATTTTTTGAAAAGGGACATCTTCGATTTTCCCCGTTTCATATTGTGAGACCGCTTGCTTACTTACATTGATTTTTTGTGATAATTCTTCTACTGTCAAACCCCTATATTGACGTGCCGTTTTTAGGCGATTTCCATTAAATGATTTCATAATTATTAACTCACTTTCGAAATAGGAATTATGCTTGTTTTTCACTCTCTTGTTCTTTTAAGGCGACAAGTTCTTTTTCTTTTAAACGTTTTGTTGCTTTGGGCTTAAGTGAAAGCGCAGGACCGTCATGACTCTGTTCTGCTGTTTCGATTGTATTGCTCATTACCGGCTTAACCGTATTAAGCCAATCTTGCTCGCAAACCACATCTAAATCTTTATCCAAAATATAGGCTTTAAGAGAGCTTAACACTCCAAACTTTCCCGAAAAGCAGACAAGAGCATGATGTACTTCTTTATGATTTACATGACAATCAAAGTTGGCGCAGAGATCATCAAGAATATTCGCAAGTTCAGATTCCTTTTGTGAAGATTCCGTCTCCATGCCGAGAAGTGTCTGCTGTTTATATGGAGCTTGAAGTTCTTCGTTAAGAGCGATTAACGAACGAACATATTGCGGCTGGTTTTCCACCTTCGAACGCTTAATATCGTCAAGGCGTGTGTCTCTCATAAAAGAAATCAGTAAACCACTTTTAACATCATATAGAAGTAATACGGTCCACATACCACGTACAGTAGCAGAATATTTAACATTTTCATTACCGAAAGAATTCATCAAATTTCTATATATTAAATCCCAATTCAAAAAGGGTCCTGACACATGAGTTCGTAACCCCAGATGTGCATCGGCTTCTTGTCTATCTTCGCCAATTGCTTGAGAAATACACTCAAAAATTTTTTGTTTCACATCCTGAGAAATGCTATTAAGTAAATTATCCATACGAAATACAATGCCTCCAATTCAATATTTGTCTATATGTTAGCATATCTTTTTGATTTTGTCAAGTAATAGTTAAGAAAGAAACCGTTGTGTAAAGTACAGAGATAATGTTTATGTAGTGATATTTGCTTTTATTAAACTATATACGAAGGATAAGTTCAGTCTTGTGATATATGAATAATCATATATTTCGGAAAGTGCTTCTTATTTATATTATGCATAACCCACTCACCAACTGAAGCAAAATAGAATCCACCCTTTTTGTCGGCATAAACATATTGAACAACATCGTAATCGACTTCGCCGAAGGTATAGTGGATTTTGCCCCAGTCGTTGTTATGATCGGCACAGTATTCATATGTAACCGAGTTATCATCGGTGAATTTCAGCCGCAGTTCTACAATGTGGGTATACTCATCTATAGCCAGCTCAATCAGCATTTTATCGTAAGCACTGTTTACAATTTGGAAAGCGGTATCGGGAGAGGATAGCGTATGTTCAGCGGCGAGGTCTATGTAGACTTTCCCTTTGCGGAGCAGCTTGACCGAATTTCCGTTTTCGTCTTTACTGAGCTCATATATTCCGTAACATTCCGGGCAAAAGCCGAGATGATCGGCAACCATACTACGCTCACGGTAATCAAGTGCTTCGTAGGCTGTAAACAGTGCTTCTGACTGCCACTGTTTGAAAAATAACCTTTCAGGATTGGAGGTAGTGTCAACCGTCACGTCCTCTGCCGTGCTCTCTCCGTCCTCGTCGACGTATTTACGGTAAAAATCGGTGTAGTGCGTGCTGTCGATTCCGGCACGGATGATTTCTTTGGTGTCCTTTACGCTTCTTCCAATTTCAGCGGAAATTATGGTTATCGTTTCATCATCAAACTTATACTCATATTTTGCATACAGCGCCATTGCCTTTTTCAGCGCTCGGTATTCGTCCACGCTTTGCACGGAACAACCTGTCCGCATGGTACTGATATACTTGTCAATCTCGTTTTTGACATAATGCTCTTTGAAAATGAGGAACGGAACACCTGTGGAAATGTCATATTTCTGCAACGCCTTGTATATGCCGAAAACATACGCTTGCTTCAAATCGGCAAAATGCCCTTGCATGGCGTTTTCCTGCACGGTTTGCATAATGATTGTGTTCAGTCTCGGCTCGTAATAGTGAAAGAACCAACTGAGATATTTATCGTTCCTTTCAGCACAGTATAGAGCGATATATTCCTGTAAATCGTCTTTTTTCGGCGGTGCCGGTTTCATACGGTATAAATACAAATCTTCTGTCCACTTTTCGTTTTTCACCGACACACACCCTCTTTCATTTTAAAGTCCTGTCCACCTCGGCGTATAACGCCTCTCGGCTCATGTCTTTTCTATACTGCGTTTTTGCATATTGTTCGTCCGCCAACGCTCTCAGCTTATGTTCCTTTGCGAGTCGTTTCGCCGTCTCACCAAATGCTTTGGATATTGTACATCTTCCAACCTCTGTACGAATGGCGCCACATCGGCGGTTATACAGTGATACGATAGGATCGTTCTCCGCTTTTTCTTTTCTGTTCAGCACGGCGGCATATTTTCGGCAAGTTATCTTTTTACCCCGATATAACTCAGGAGCAATGCCGTAAGAGCAGTATTTCTGCCGCCTTGCACTTTGCATAAGGAAATACTTTCCGCAAATTTCACACTTGCGTGGATAGTGTCCGTAGTGCAGCCCCTCAAAAAAGTCTGTCAGGATAAAGCTGTAATAGTTGTCGAAATTCAGCCTTTTTGCAACGGTCCCGGTTACGCTCTTTGCATTCTTCTTTACCGAAATATATCTGCCGCTTTGTGTGAAGCGATGATCCCCGAAAATCTCCAGTGCTAACGGTAATAAATGCGCCTCGTCCAAGCGCTCCGCTTCGTCTATGCGATTGCAGAATTTTAATAGGTTCCCATGTGCAATTATCAAGTCATCGACAAGAGCATCAAAGAATAACAATATCGATTTTATCTCTGCGATGTTGTTTTCAATCACAGAAAAAGCTGTTGCGGTTTTCATTCTGTCTGCCGTGCCTGCGGCAATTTCATCTTGTGGCAATAAACCAAGCTTTGCTTTGTCGGCAAAGTGTTCGCATATCTTTTGCCCGGTTTCTTCCGTGAAAAGTGTTGTTACTGCATTGCGGATTTTTTCAATATTCAGCCCGTCAAACGGTCGCAGTTTTGGCAGAGCTTTTAAGGCTTCAAGAGTATTTGCTCCCGTTTTTACAAATTCCGTGACATTCAAGTACCCGTCATTTAACTGCTTTAAGATATGATAATTCAAATCATCCCGAAATACTGCAATCCGTGCGGCGGTATCGTTAATATAAAACTGACCCAGTAGGTGCGTTGCAAAAGCGCCGGCGGGATAGCTTTTGCCGCCGAATATCACTCTGCCGTCACGGTAATCGGCAGTAAAAAACGCAGAAATCATTTTGTTTTGCTCCTTTGCTTCTATTCTATCATGGCAAATGTCCCAAAAGATGGACTAACGCATGACACGCCCCCTGTCAAGTAGACATTTTTTGTGGACACCTGTTATGCAGCATAAGCATAACGGACTTCCATCGGGGTTTGTCCTGTCTTGAGCTGTATTCGCTCATTGTTGTAAAAATAAATATATTCATCCACAAGAGCCTTTGCTTCGTCAAAGGTTTGTGGCTTTGCTCTGTAAATACATTCGGTCTTCAGCATGCTGAAGAAGTTTTCGGCGCAGGCGTTGTCGTAAGGACACCCCACCGATGACATAGACGGTTTAATACCGTTTGCTATGGCAACGTTGTAATATGCCTGGGAGGTGTATTGAAATCCATTGTCACTATGCAGGATAAGCCCTCCGGAGGGCTTGGCTTTTTTCACTGCTGCACGTACCGTTTCAATCACCAGGCTTGCCGGCATTTGCGTTGCATATTTGTAACCCACAATACTGTTGTCATACAAATCCTTGATCATCGAAAGATACAAGAATCCCTGTTTTGTTTGTATGTAGGAGATATCTGTTACCCATTTTTCATTGGGCTTTGTCGCCTTAAAGTTGCGCATCAATTCATTGTTGTAATGGGTATAGGTGTTACAATCATAATGACGAAATCGTTTGCGTTTTCGTATAGCCAACAGATTATATTTGCGCATAATTCGCAAAACTGCTTTGTGGTTGATCACAAGTCCCGTTTCTCTCAGCAACCATATCTTAACACGGCGATAGCCATAGGTTCTATGTGCTTTCTTGTGGCATTCCACGATTAAATCTGCAATCACTTTGTCCTTGTCGGGTTCGTCTTTTCGATTCAACCATTTGTAATATCCGCTACGGGATACTTCAAGCAGCTTGCAGAGTTCTTCGACCGTGAAACGATCTCTGAACCGATGAATTACTTTGTACCGGAGTTCTTTGCATCCCACCTTTCGCACTCTTCCCGAAAAGCCCGTAATACCTCGTTTTCCATTTCTAATTGGCGTATCTTTTCTTCGGGTGTGTTCGGCTGCGGCTTTCTCGGTCGGCCTCTTTTGCGGGTACTTAGTCCTTCTTCTCCTCGCTTTTGGTAGTCCTGAAACCACTGCTTGAGCATACGGTATTGGATACCGGTTTCTCTCGTCAGATCAGCAACGGATATACCATCCTCAAAGTGGCGTTTAATTACTTTTAGCTTGTATTCTGCTGAGTAATATTTGGTGTTTTTTAGCGATTCCTTGCCTTTTTGACGGTAGTCGCGAAGAATGTAACACAGATAGCTTTTGCTGATGTCATATTCCTCACAAATCGCTTTTAATGTCTTATGGTTTTCCTCATGCTCTCGAATGATGGTAATCTTTTCTTCGTAACTAAACTGGTATTTTCCCATTTTTCTTCAACTCCTTGACTCTTTTATTATACTTCAAGGTGTCCTATATTTTAATGTCTACTTTTTAGGTATCATATCAGCAGGCATAAAGTCAAAAAAGTTATGTTCGCATAAGTATTATTTATTCTATTATACCGTAAACATCGGTGATTTTCAAGGGTTACCGCTTGTTGCGTTTTTGAAGTTTTAGTTGTTGCGCTGTTTCGTAAAAAATATCTGTTTTCCGTTATTATATATACAGAAGGCAGGAAATGAGCCGTCGAGGTTGCACTCGGCGGCTTTTTTGCTGTCCGAAAAACGGAAAGGAGGTTTGAAATCTATGTTGCTCAAAATCACACCAAAGCAACGAACGAAAATCAATACCCTTGTTCGCAGGTCATGCTGTAACTGTTGCAAGGGCAACTGCCTGCTGCTTGATGACGGCGCAGAAGCAAAGTGCGTGCAGCTCATTTCACGGTACGGTATCTACTGCAACTATTTTTTGAAAGCAGTTCTGCCGGCTGAAAAAGAACTGTATGCAGAAATCTTACAGCAAAATGGGGTTATCGGATAACTGCCCCCACAAGAGTTATCTGAAAAAATTTTATTTGCGCTTAAAACGCAGGAAAGGAATTAAATTATGAAGTCAGTTAAAGAAACAAAAACTATCGGTATTGATCACGGCTACGGCAATATAAAGACAGCCAACCATTGCTTCAAAACAGGCATATCCGCCTATGACAGCGAGCCGTTGTTCACGGCGGAGATGCTGACATATAACGGCAAGTATTATCTTATCGGCGAGGGACACAAAGAATTTGCTCCCGACAAAGTAAAAGACGAGGACTATTATGTTCTCACCCTTGCGGCAATTGCAAAGGAACTGAAAACAGAAAACCTCACCGAAGCACACATTGTGATTGCGGCAGGACTGCCACTGACTTGGACAAGCGGGCAGAAAGCGGACTTCAAGGCGTATCTCTCGAAAAATGCGGAGGTGGAATTTGTCTATAAGAAAACCGCTTACCACATTTATATCGACGATGTGCGCATTTATCCGCAGGGATATGCCGCTATTGCGAGCTTTGCCACTACGCTGAAAGGTGTGAACCTTATTGCCGACATCGGCAACGGTACGATGAATGTGCTGTATATGATAAACGGCAAGCCGCAGCAAGGCAAAATGTTCACCGAGAAATTCGGAACTTATCAATGTACGCTCAGCATACGTGAAGCCTTTATGCAGAAAACGCAGCGGGAAATCAACGATGCCATAATCGACGAAGTACTGATTACCGGCACGGCACACATTGCTCCGGCTGACCTTAAAATCATCAAGGGCATTGCCGCTGAATATGTAAAGGACATCTTCCGCAGACTTCGTGATCACGGCTATGATGAAAACACCATGACGTTGTATGCAACCGGAGGTGGAGGATGTCTTATAAAGAATTTCAGCAAGGTAAACGCAGACCGTATAAAATTCGTCGATGACATCTGTGCCGCCGCTAAAGGATATGAGTATCTGGCAGAAGCACAGATGAAATCCGAGGCGAAGTTATGAGCAAGTACAGAATCAATGTGCGTTTTGAGACCGATGACCCGAAACAGGCTGAAGCGGTAAAGTTTCTGCAATCCCTTGAACATTCCCGCAATGCTTATATTGTGTCCGCGGT
>ULRR01036356.1_pt1 | contig 18647 bp, 19 predicted proteins | sample 1955651 | NCBI WGS metagenome assembly ULRR01 (sample SAMEA4835688, study PRJEB28245) | human gut metagenome | biome: gut microbiome; material: fecal sample | place: Denmark | collected 2008
CATTCTCCGGTTACAATATTCGGGAAAAACCGCGAATTACGCAAGCGGCGGGGCGGAAATCATTCCGTTTTCCGGCTTCCGCCACGGGAAATCGCCGTTCCGGCGGGGGCGGCAGGTCGGAAGCTAAAGGCAGAAAAGGATGTAAAATCGTTTCATAGGCATAAACTTTTACACAAGCCTTGTTGGCTGTCGGAGCAACGTGGGCAGCTGTAACAAATCCCGTATCAGACCCTCGTTTTACACGAAAACCCGTAGAACCATTATAGGGAGAAACTGAAATTTTTGCTCCCATATGCACGTTTATCGATGCCGCCCTACTATTTGCACAAATTGAATCAGTTGGAAGATTCAACGGTTCTATAATCATTTGACCAAAAGCTATCATTTCAGAATCAGAAACAGTGGCTTTGAATTTTGCGATAACGCTATCCGAACAATCTTTAAAATAAACGTGTACCCGATTTTCCATCACAGCAATAGATATATAGTCCACCCAAGTTCTTCACACAACCCCTCGTTTTCGAACTGTTCATTCAATTCGTCAACCAAATCATAGAGCGACCGCAGAGAATAAGCACATTGCCTGAACTTCAAGTTCGGCGCAGTTCCTATCCGTCTATAAATGTCTTTCTTAGCTGTTTCCATATCGCCTTTCACGAGAAACGCCAGATTGCCTACCGAGTCTGTATAAGTTCCTCCCAAGTAATCAGGATAATTCAGCTCGGTCTCAGAGCGTGTCCCGTCCTCGAATGTCGAATAATATTTCTGACTTAGCGTTATGGAAGAATAAGGACCTTCTATTTCAGTAATATCCTTTTTTGTTTGAACTGCATTATTCTCCGTTTGAGCAGGAGTTTCATCTTTCACGTTATAGTCTATGCACGAAGCAAGACCGAACAGGCATATAGTCGCATACAAAAATACTTTTTTCATAAAGATTCTAATTTTGTTGTTTGACTTTGTTTTCAAGACTTTCCAAAAGACCGGACTCACATTTTTCTTTACTTGTTTCCATTGGAATATCATTTTAATGTTAGACATTCCCCAATATAGTCTTTTTTATGAAAGATTGCCACGCTTTCGGACGCTATAACTTCTTGTTTTAACATTGTGAACGCCGGAATCGGCGGGGACGGGGCGAAACCTATCCGAATTTTTACTATCTTTGCGCCACAACGAACCATTTAAACAACAAACGCTTATGGCTAAAGAACTCGAACTGAAATACGGCTGCAACCCTAACCAGAAGCCTGCCCGTATCTTTATGAAAGAAGGAGAACTGCCGCTGAAAGTGCTGAACGGACGTCCGGGATACATCAACTTCCTCGACGCGCTGAACGGCTGGCAGTTAGTGAAAGAACTGAAAGAGGCGACCGGTATGCCTGCCGCCACTTCATTTAAGCACGTCAGCCCCGCCGGTGCCGCCATTGGTCTGGAGCTGAACGATACGATGAAACAGATTTACTTCGTAGGCGACCTGCCGTTGTCTCCCCTCGCCAATGCTTACGTGCGTGCCCGTGGTGCCGACCGTATGTCATCGTACGGCGACTTCATCGCACTGAGTGATACGTGTGATGCAGAAACCGCCCGCTTCATCAACCGTGAGGTATCCGACGGTGTCATCGCTCCGGGTTATACAGACGAAGCACTTGAAATCTTGAAAAACAAGCGCAAGGGAACGTATAACGTTATCCAAATCGACCCGGACTACCGTCCTGCCCCCATCGAGCACAAGGATGTGTTCGGCATCACCTTCGAACAAGGACGTAACGAAATCAAATTGAACGGACCGGAACTCTTTGCCAACATCCCGACGCAGAACAAACACCTGCCCGACGAGGCAAAACGCGACCTGATGATTGCCCTCATCACCTTGAAATATACGCAGTCAAATTCGGTCTGCTACGTAAAAGACGGACAAGCCATCGGTATCGGAGCAGGCCAGCAGAGCCGCATCCACTGTACGCGCCTGGCCGGCAACAAAGCCGACATCTGGTATCTGCGCCAGCATCCGAAGGTGCTGAACCTGCCTTGGGTAGAGAAAATCCGCCGTGCCGACCGCGACAATACCATCGACGTGTATATCAGCGATGACCACGATGACGTATTGGCAGACGGAACATGGGAACAGTTCTTTACCGAAAAGCCGGAAGTGCTGACACGTGAAGAGAAACGTGCCTGGCTGGACACGCTGAAAGGCGTATCGCTGGGTTCAGATGCATTCTTCCCCTTCGGCGACAACATCGAACGTGCCCACAAGAGTGGCGTGGAATACATTGCCCAAGCCGGAGGCTCGGTGCGTGACGACCATGTTATCGCCACTTGCGACAAATACGGCATCACAATGGCATTTACAGGCATCCGTCTGTTCCACCATTGATAACGTCATAAACTAAAAACACAGAGACACGAAGGCACAGCGCTTTTATTCTTCACTAATCGAATAATTTGCTCTGTGCCTTTGTATCTCTGTGTTCAAAAGATTCTCAGCCGCTTGTCAGAACTTGAAACCAGCACTGAAGAAAAGGTCGAAATTACGCGGACCGTTCTCATATAACTTGCACAATCCGAAGTCAGCATCCACGCCTACAATCCAATGCGGGAAATCAAGTGCGGCGCCAATTCCGATACCAGCATCAAAACGGCGGTAGCCATTCCATATCTGCTCTCCTCCTACAGTAGCGTCTTTAAAGGTTTTCCACGATACGGACATATCGTCTACATCCACTTCTGTCTTGCCATTCACACCCACGGCTACATAAGGACCTGCCGTAAACACCAAGTCAAAATTGTCAGTAGCACGCATGTGGAAAGCCGCCATCAACGGAACCTGGAAATAATTCTGATTGACCGCCACATTGCTGTCGATATTATTAGACATAGGGATATCTATTTTCGCTCCTTTCGACACCCAACTCAATCCCGGCTGGAAAGAGAACCATTCATTCAACGGAATATCTACATTCACACCGACACGCGGATTGAAGATAGCATTCGAACCATCGGCAGCATCGCCCATCCAGCCACTCATACCGATGCCCACTTCGAACATCATCGTCGGTCTCATCTGCGCCGACGCCGTGAGCATCGACAGCACGCACACTGCTAACAAAAATAATCTTTTCATAGTCTTTCGTGTTTTAGATTGTTATTGCATAGAACAAATATAAGCGATATTATGCAAAACTCACAACAAATCCACGAAAAAAGGAGGCAAACCTCCTACGATTTCCTCCTTTATGACCATTAAAGACGAAATTTTATCTGCCTTTGCAGATTTATTTCTTGTGGCGGTTGGCACGTCGACGGCGATATTCCGCTTTCATCTTGGCAGAATCTGAGCCGTGCGAACCGGTAACGAACGCTTTCTTCTTCGCCTTCGTCTTCACCTTGTCGTCTTTCTTTTTCGCTCCCGAACCGGAACCTTTGAACACAATTCCTTCGGCAATAATCTTTTCTATATCCATATCCTTGATTTATTCAAAATATACAATTTCAATCTCGCGGGCATCAGCAAATTCCTTCATCAACCCTACCATATAATCTACCGACTCCGCCAGTCCTTCGCTTCCGCCGTAAGCGTTCATAATTGCCAGCACATGTGTAGTGTCTATTCCCATCTTGGTCCGCTCGTTGTCGCTGGTAGGTGTGCCGATGCCTCCCACCGCATCCCTATATACAGGCATTCCTTCAATATTCAACACACCCCGTCCGATACCCTCGTAAGGTTCGCCTGCCTTGCCGATACCCAACACCAGGCGGTCACCCTGAATCTTGTCACGGTCGAAACCGCCTATCGAGTTTCCGCTATAAATGGAAGCCAGGTTAATCAGGTCGACCAACGTATCAATCTGATACAAGGGAATGCCCCGCAAGATACGCCGGCACAAGGCTTCCGACGAGGGACGATAACGGCTGGGGTCTTTCCCGCATTTCTTATAAGCCTGACGGGTAGCCTGAATGGCCGGCATTTCCTTGATGGAATCCACCGTATATTTCTCCCGATAAAGGGCAATGAACTCGTCAATCCGTTTCCACAACCCGGCATCGTAAGCCGAATTCTTTACTGTGGCAAACACAGCCGCTCCCCTGAACTGTGGCCAGGCACGATGCAATTCGTCTGATACTTCTATTTTCATGAGTTTGTAAGTTTATGAGTTTTTATTTTCAAACACAGAGACGCAGAGACACAGAGAAATAAATTATTTAATCTGTGTAATCTGTGGTGAAAAACTAAAAAAGCATTATCCCCGACAGAATCCTTCCCGAAGCAATGCCTTGCCTTCGCGCCGAGAAGAAATCTTCGTTGTGCATATAGGTACAGATATCGCTTGTCTCAATCTTCGATGGTTTTACACCAAAGTCCAAAAGCTGTATCCGGTTGGCTTCCCAAAGATCGATGTGCCATTTTTCTTTTCGAACGGCAATGCGCCGCATATCGAAACCAGCACGGCAAAATGCGTCATAGACTTCATCACCCACCTCGAACGCCGCTTGCGAAATGCCCGGGCCGATGCAGGCATACACATCTTTTCCTTCGGTGCCATACACCTGCCTCATCACTTCCAATGTCTTGCTGACAATCTGCGCCGCCGTGCCTCGCCATCCGGCATGAATAGCCGCTATAGCGCGATGGCGCACATCGTAGCATAATACCGGAATGCAATCGGCAGTCGATATGCAAAGGCATTCCCCCGGCACATCACTTACCAAGGCATCCACTCCTTCCAGCAAGGCGACTTTCTCCTCCTCGCTCCGCTGCAGAAAAGCCTTGTCAATCACCCGCACCGTCGTCTGATGTACCTGATGCGGAATAATCAGTTCGCCGCGTACAGGCAACAAGCTGCCAAGCAATTCCCGATTACGGGCGACGTCCTCCGCTTCATCCCCGCAATAGCCATTGCAATTGAACGATGCATAATTCCCGTGGCTATATCCTCCGTGGCGGGTCGTGGAAAAACAAAAAATGTTGGAATACAGTTCCGTCAAACCGTATTTCAACATCCTTTTATCTTCAGTCAGTCTACCGTTCATCACTTTTCAGGTTCGTCGTCCCAGTCTTCTTCATATTCGTATTCGAAGTCGTCCTCATCGTCCATCTCTTCGTATTCATAACTGAAATCTTCGTCTTCGCCCATATCCTTCAGTTCTTCCTGCAGCAAGCGGATATCTTTTGCCCGATGCACAATCGAAGCCTGACGCAATCCCTCCAACTGGTTGCTTTCTTTATTTAATTCAGCCCAAAGGATGTCTTTCAGCTCCTGGATACCCATCCCTGTCACCGACGAGATAAATACGTGGGGGACATTCTCGGGCAATGTGGGCTTCAACATTTCAATCAGCTCCTCATCCAGGATATCACATTTCGTAATAGCCAAGACCCGCTGTTTGTCGAGCATCTCCGGATTGAATTTCGCCAGCTCGTTCAGCAAGACTTCATATTCATGACGGATATCGTCCGCATCGCCGGGCACCATAAACAACAAGAGCGAGTTACGCTCGATGTGGCGCAGGAAACGTAAGCCCAAGCCTTTGCCTTCGCTTGCTCCTTCAATAATTCCCGGAATATCCGCCATCACAAACGACTTCCCGTCGCGATAAGACACGATACCCAAGTTCGGCTCCAGCGTAGTAAAAGGATAATCGGCTATCTTGGGACGTGCAGCTGACACTCTCGACAATAAAGTGGACTTGCCGGCATTGGGGAAACCCACCAGACCGACATCTGCCAGCAATTTCAATTCCAGAATGACCGTCATCTCCTGCATCGGTTCGCCCGGCTGGGCAAAACGGGGAGCTTGACGGGTAGCCGTACGGAAATGCCAGTTACCCAATCCTCCTCTACCACCTTTCAGCAAGATGACTTCCTGTCCGTGCTCGGTGATGTCGCACACATATTCGCCCGTTTCGGCATTATAAGCCACAGTACCGCAGGGCACCTCAATCACCTTATCAGCACCATCTTTCCCGAAGCTCCGGCTTTTTGAACCGTTTCCGCCACTCTCTGCAAATACGTGACGTTCGTATTTCAAATGCAGCAACGTCCAATAATTGCGGTTTCCCCGCAAAATAACGTGACCTCCTCTACCACCGTCGCCTCCGTCAGGACCGCCATTAGGCATGTATTTCTCCCTGCGCAGATGCGCCGAACCTCGTCCACCCTTGCCGGAGCGGCAATATATCTTTACGTAATCAACAAAATTCGATTCAGCCATAAATTTGAAATAGGTGACAAGTTAACAAGGTGACAAGTTAACAAGGTGACAAGATCTTCTATTTCAACCTTGTCAACTCGTCATCTTGTCAACTCGTCAACTGAATAAATTAATTAAAGTGAGTCTATCGCCTTGCAGATATCTCCAAAGATACCATCCATCGAGCCTAAGCCGTTGATGTGATGATATTTTCCATCAGCTTTATACCAGTCAATCAGCGGAGAAGTCTGCGAATGGTAAACCACCAGACGTTTCTTGATTGTTTCTTCGTTATCATCCGCACGGCCCGATTCCTGACCGCGTTTGATAAGACGGGTCATCAGTTCGTCTTCGGGAACTTCCAAGTCCAACATAACCGACACTTCCTGTCCACGTTCATCCAGCATCTTCTTCAGTGCTTCAGCCTGGGCGATGGTACGGGGAAAGCCGTCGAAAATAACACCCTTGCTGTCTTTGAAGCTATCGAATACACTTGCAAGTATATCAATCATCAAAGCATCGGGTATTAATTGACCATTGTCGATATATGACTTGGCAGTCTTACCTAGTTCCGTTCCGTTCTTGATTTCGGCACGCAACACATCACCCGTAGAGATATGGTTCAAGCCGTATTTCTCCACAATACGTGCGCTCTGAGTTCCTTTACCCGAACCCGGAGCACCAAAAATTACAATATTCAACATCTTATTTACCTTAACTTTTTATATTAAATGATTATTCGATTACAGAATAAATATCGCGGTAATTGCGTCCCAACCCCTCATAATCCAGACCATAGCCGACAATAAAATCGTTGGGAATACGCATCGCCACATAGCGGATATCCAAATCCACCTTCAACTTGTCGGGCTTCAGCAGCAGTGTGGCAATCCGAATTTCCTTCGGACGCTGTGCCTGAAGGGTTTCAATCAGCCGCTTCATCGTCAAGCCCGTGTCTACAATGTCTTCTACAATGACCACCGTACGTCCGGCAATGTCCTCGTTCAGCCCGACCAGTTCCTTTACCTTCCCGGTAGAGGACGTGCCTGCATAAGAAGCCAGCTTGACAAAAGAGATTTCGCAAGGAATCGTGAGACACTTCATCAGATCGGCTGTAAACATAAAAGAGCCATTCAACACACTGACAAAAAGAGGATTAGCATCTACCAAATCCGCATTGATTTCACCGGCTACCCGTGCCACTTCCTTCAAAATGTCTGCCTCGGGAATGAAAGTTTTAAACTGTTTATCTTTGATCTGAATGGTATTCATCATGCACTACTTTATAAAATTGGGACAAAAATACGAATTTTCCCTCAAACTTCTGTACTTTTTTTGTACTTTTACCCGCAAATAGCTATTAAGACACAAAGATGAAAATACTTACTTGCACTCAACAAAAAGAAGCCGATGCCTATACCATCGCCAACGACCATATACTCTCCATCAACCTGATGGAAAAAGCAGCCTCCCTGATTGCCGATGAAATCAGCAAGCGATGGGACAAGTCACACCGCATTATGGTATTTGCCGGAGCAGGCAACAACGGCGGAGACGCCGTAGCGGTAGCCCGTATGCTGTTCATGAAAAGCTACACGGTGGAAATCTATCTGTTCAATATCAAAGGAACCATTTCGGAAGATTGCATGACCAACATCCAGCGGCTCCAGCAATGCGGTTTCACCGATTACCACGAAATCAGCAGCGCTTTCGAACCACCCAAGCTGACAAGCGAAGATGTGGTAGTAGACGGACTGTTTGGCTCGGGACTGAACAAACCTTTGAGCGGCGGATTTGCCTCAGTCGTAAGATACATCAATGCATCCAGCGCACAAGTGGTTTCCATCGACCTGCCTTCGGGATTGATGGGGGAAGATAATTCGAACAACATTCGCCAGAACATCATCCACGCCGACCTGACCCTGAGCATCCAGTTGCCGAAGCTTTCTTTCCTTTTCCCCGAAAATGAAGATATCGTAGGTGAATGGAAAACACTCGACATCGGCATCAACCAGGACTTCATCAGCCAGGCTCCTACACCTTATATTATAACAGAAGCCAGCGAAATGGCGAGCCTCATCAAGCCGCGCAAGCGTTTTGCATTCAAGAACAACTTCGGACATGCCTTGCTCATTGCCGGTTCACAAGGTATGGCAGGAGCTTCCATCCTTGCCGCACGTGCCTGCCTGCGTTCTGGCGTAGGGCTGCTTACGGTACATGCTCCTGTCTGCAACCATGATATTCTGCAGACTGCTGTGCCCGAAGCCATGGTGCAGAACGATGTGCACGAACTGTACTTTGCCGAACCTGTAGACTTGGACAACTACCAGGCAGTAGCCATCGGTCCGGGTATCGGGCAGGAAGAAGAGACAGCGCTTGCCACGTTCGACCAACTGGCAGACTGCTACATCCCCACCGTGCTCGACGCTGACGCTATCAACATCCTGAGTTCGCACCGGAACTACCTGAACCGCTTGCCCCGCCGGAGCATCCTTACACCGCATATCGGCGAACTGGAACGCATCATCGGACGTTGCAACGACAGTTTCGACCGGCTGACCAAAGCCAAAGAACTGGCTGCCTACCTGCAATGTTACATCGTGCTGAAAGGGGCATACACCGTTGTCATTACACCGGAAGGGAACTTCTACTTCAATCCTACCGGCAATCCGGGCATGGCTACAGGCGGAAGCGGCGATGTGCTGACAGGTATCATCCTTGCCTTACTGGCACAAGGTTATTCGCAAGAAAACGCTGCCCGGCTGGGTGTATATATCCACGGACTGGCCGGTGACATCGCTTGCAAACGAGTGGGAGAAATCAGCCTGACTGCCAGCGACCTTATCGATGCCCTGCCCGAAGCATGGAAAACCCTTTCTGGAACCAATTAAAAACAAGAGCAACCATGAAAAGAATCGTTTTTGCTTTAAGTCTGCTTGCCTGTACGGCCCACCTTGCCGCACAAGACATCAGCTATTATACGCCTCAAAGCGATGAAGGAATTGTCTATTTCCTCCCGAAAACCGCATTGGAAGTAAATGTCATCGCCACGCGTGTCACTTACCAGCCCGGTGAACTGTATCAATACGCCAATCAATACCTGCGGATAAACAATGTCAGTCCGCAACCGGAAACACATTGGGAAATCAAACAGATAGAAGTCCGCTCGGCAGGCGTGCCCGATTCTGCCAAAGCTTATATCATCAAGCTGAAAGACAAAAGCGCGATGGGAAACATCGAACTGACCGATAACGGCCTCATCAAAGCCATCAACACGTCAGCACCGGAACAAAAGGCACCGGAATACATACTGGAAAAGCCGCAAAAGCACGAAAACCCGCGCAAATACATGACCGAAGATATCTTGCTTGCCGGCTCATCGGCAAAGATGGCTGACCTTACGGCAAAAGAAATCTACAACATCCGCGAAAGTAAAAACCTGATTTTACGTGGACAGGCTGATGCCATGCCGAAAGATGGGGCTTCGCTCCAATTGGTCATTGACAACCTCGACAAACAAGAAAAAGCATTAACCCAGCTCTTTACCGGAACAACCGACCGCGAGGATAAGGTGTTTACAGCACGTATAGCAGCCGCAGAACCTTTCACCGACCGAGTAGCTTTACGATTTTCACACTTGTTGGGAATTTTGCCCGTCGAAGACCTGGCAGGAGAACCCATTTATGTTAGCCTGAGAAACAAAGCTCCGCTGCCTGTCATACCGGAAGAAGCAAAGAAAAAGAAAAAGCCGGAAGGTGCCATCTATAACATTCCGGGCAAAGGCATCGTAACTGTCACCTACAACGGAAAGACGTATTTCGAAGAAGAATTGCCTATCACCCAGTTCGGCACCACCGAAGTATTGGTAGAAGATTTGTTCAAAAAAGCAAATACACGGGTTATCTTCAATCCGGAAACCGGAAGTATCCTGAAAATAGATAAAGATTAAGTGCCATAAACAATTAAACACAGAGACACAGAGTCACAGAGAATATATATTATAATAAAGAAATAACTCTGTGTCTTTGTGTCTCTGTGTTTTTTAATTTAATCACTTAGTCACCTTTTCCCCGTTCCAATCTTTATACGTAATGGTTCCGTCCTCGTTCATGGTCATCAGCTCGTAAGTCTGTCCTTCGGCTGCAACGTTCCATGTACGGTTTTCTTCGTTATACACCAAATCCAGCGGACGGTTTTCCTCGCCTTTTTTAGTAATGGTATAACCATCCTCGTTCGTGCGTACCAGGTATTCACCGTTTTCTCCACGGATAATCTGTTCTGTACCCACTTCTGCCAACGGATTAGAGCCCGACCAGAATTCGATGGAATTCAGCACGAGCACATCCGCCAAATAAGCCACTTCATACACCGGAATAATATGGAAAGCGATAAACACAATCTCATTGACCGCCTTATGACCGATTCCCATATTCCAATCCTTCAATCCATTCCATGCACTAAAAGAGCCGATACAGGAAGAGCACAACAGGCTTCCTCCCAATACGGCACAAAGTGCCATTACCTTCATCTTTCTCATAGAGTTCAGTTTTAATAGTTAATATGCGGACAAAGTTAGAACTTATTTTGAGAAATGAAACAAAAACCCATCGAAAAGGTGTATCTTTGTCGCACATTTTAGCATTTTTGTAAAAACTGTATAAAAACAAATAACAAATGAAAGAACAAATCCAGAAACGCCTGAGCGACTCGAAAGCCGCTCGATGGACGGCACTGTTCATCGTGTCGTTCACCATGATGTGCGGCTATTTCCTGACCGATGTCATGGCTCCTCTTGAGAACTTGCTTACCACCAAAGGCAAGGTGGTTTATTTCACCGACAACACCTCCATGCCAGCCGACACTTTGATAGCCAAGGTAGAACTGTTTGCTGCTGCCAATGCGATGTCTTCTCCCGACCTGACAGTACAAAAACTGGAAAAAGGAGCGCAATACCAATACTTCGAGAACATCGACGGCAAACAGGAAGCGCAGACCAAGACCATCAGCACCGTATCGACGGGCAAGGGATGGAGCAGCACCGAATACGGATTCTTCTCGGGAGCCTACGGATACATCAACGTGTTTCTGCTGATGTTGTTCTTCGGCGGACTTATCCTCGACAAGATGGGCGTGCGGTTCACCGGTATGATGTCGTCGGGACTGATGTTTGCCGGCGCCTTGATAAAATGGTATGCCTTGAAGACTGACTTCGGCGATGCCATGTTGTGGGGAATGAACCTGCAAGTGGTTATCGCTGCATTAGGATTCTCTATCTTCGGTATGGGAGCCGAGATTACAGGCATCACCGTGTCGAAAGTCATCGTCAAATGGTTTGCTGGCAAAGAACTGGCGCTTGCTATGGGACTTCAAGTTGCCATGGCACGTATCGGAACCGCCCTTGCCTTGGCAGTCAGCTTGCCTATTGCCCGCATGATGGGTGACGTTTCCGGTCCGGTACTGTTAGGAAGCATTACGTTGTGCATTGGCTTCCTGTCCTACCTGGTTTATTGTGTCATGGACCGCAAGGAAGATGCCTCAGTATCTGCCGCACGTGCCGAAGCCGGCGAAAAGCCTGAAGAAGGTTTCAAGATGTCCGACCTGAAACAGATATTCTGCAACAAAGGCTTCTGGCTCATCACCCTGCTTTGCCTGATGTTCTATGCCGGGGTATTCCCCTTCCTGAAGTTCGCCACCAAGCTGATGATTTATAAATACGAAGTGCCCGAATCGTTTGCCGGACTTATCCCTGCCCTGCTTCCGTTCGGCACCATCCTGCTTACTCCGGTCTTCGGTACTTTGTATGACCGCATCGGACGGGGCGCTACCCTGATGATTATCGGTTCCGTCATGCTGACTGTCGTACATGTGCTGTTCGCTTTGCCGGTCATGAACTATTGGTGGTTTGCCGTCGTGGTCATGATAGTGCTTGGCATCGCCTTCTCGCTGGTACCCAGTGCGATGTGGCCCTCCGTCCCCAAGATTATCCCGATGAAGCAATTAGGCTCGGCATACGCCATCATCTTCTACATCCAGAATATCGGTCTGGCAATGGTGCCCACGCTGATTGGCTATATCATCGACCGCTTCGCCACGCAATACAACGAGGCAGGCGTCATCACCGGATACGACTATACCATGCCGATGGTTATCTTCTCGCTGTTCGGATTTTGCGCCATCCTCATCGCCTGCATGCTGAAAGGTGAAGACAGCCGCAAGCATTACGGACTGGAAGAATCGAACATCAAGAAAGGATAAGAACAAACACAGAGACACAAAGGCACAGAGAAAATAATTTTGTTATCAAGCGGACGAAACACTGTGTCTTTGTGTCTCTGCATTTTAATATTCTATTTCCCGAACCTATATTTCCTTCCCCTTCTATTAAAACTTTTATCGATAAGCAGCTTAAATAAAAGCATTTATATCACCAGATTCCGATAATTTCGTATTTTTGTAGAAACTTATAACGACAAGCAACATGAGGAACAATCTTATCCGTTCCGACCGGGCAATGAAATTATAATCAAACACCACCAAAGCGCACGAGGAAATGGCTAAAGGAAAAGCAAAACAAAACAAGAAAGCGGCATCTAAAGTGTCTTATCACTACAAGCCGGACAATATGACGCTGGAGCAATGGCAAATCGCCTTGCGCCGCCAGGCTTTGGAGAAAAAGGAATGGAGAAAGACTAAATACCGGCACGATATACGTAAATATTCTAATCTTAATTCTAACAAGGAACATATCATAGACAAAAAACACACTTTTTTGAATAAATAATTTCTCTAAACAGAACGCCATATTGAACAAAAACGTATCTTTGTAGCGTTTTCCCACAAAAGGGAGAACAGACATAAAAGGAAGCGTTTTTGCTTTATCCTAAAATCGAAAAATACTAACTTTGCCTACACTATAAAGTTCAAGGAAACAGAAATCCTTCGCATCTCAATCTACAGTCCCGATAAATCCACTTTATAAAAAGTCGGGGCTGTGTTGTCCTTTTCAAGAAATATCACCATGTAGATAGGGGCATAGACAATCTTACCTGCGACACGTAGATTGTCGTTATTGAATACAACAGCTTCCGACAGACCGTATTCTTCGCAATCCATGATATTTGACAAAGCACGGTGCGTTTCGTAATCTTTACCTGACTTCACTTCAATAGGCAAGACCTTGCCACCAAGCTCAATCACGAAATCCAACTCACCACGTTTCTTGTTGTTATAATAATAAGGAGCGATTCCATGAGCCACCAGTTCCTGCGCCACAGCGTTCTCGTAGACCGAACCGAAGTTGATGTCTTTGTCTCCTTTGATAATCCGCATTTGGATACCTTCGGCATATTGGCTTGCCAGCAGACCGATGTCACTTTGGAAGAGTTTGAACAGATTACGCGAACGGGCAAGCAGAAGCGGCATTTTCGGTTCTTCCACATTATAAACCGGCAACGCCACACCGGCGTTCGTCAACCATAAAAAACTGTTTTCCACCCGATCGAACTTTGCGTGTTCGTTCAGCCGTTTCAGTATAAAACGTTTGTTCTTGGCGTTCAGTTCGGGGGGAATAAGGTTAAAAATCTCCTCTATATAAAGTTTGTTATCAGGGTCATATTGGGCAATGTCGCGTTTATACAAGCGAATAATATCCTGCTGCACGGTCATCACTTCTTGCAGGTTGTAACTCTCGACATATTTGCTCACAGCCGCAGGCATACCTCCTACAACCAGATAGAGCCGAAACAGCTCCATGATTTTATTGTGGATAAACTCATCTACAGCAGTGCGGTTTCGCCATGCCTCATGCAATGATTCGATAACGGTGTCATTTATGCCTACACACGAAATAAACTCCTCGAAATCGAGAGGATACATATCCTTAACTCCCATATAGCCGACCGGTTCCGAACGCAAATCTTTCAATTCAACGCCCAGCAACGAACCGCTCAATATATAGCGATAGGAACCGTCATCTACCAGAAACTTGATTGCCGTAACGATATCGGGGCATCGTTGCACTTCGTCGAAAAAGATCAGTGTTTCCCCTTTGATAAGCGGCACGGAGGTGACGGTTGACAAACGGAGCAAAATATCGTTGACGCTCCTCGCTCCCTTAAACAATTCCACCGCTTCGGGCATCTCGATGAAATTTATTTCAACGAAACTTTTGAACGTCTTACCGAACTGACGGATAGAGTATGTCTTGCCTGTTTGCCGTGCTCCGGTAACGAGCAAGGCATTACGGGTTGTTTCGTAATAATTGCGGATGTAATCGTCTATCTTTCTTTTGAGCATAACCTATCATATTTAGGCACACCAATTATAGTGATGCCGTTTTTCCAAGACAAATATAGGGTAATTATGCCGCTTTTCCAAGATAAATATACGTGATTTTGCCGTTTTTACATCATATTCCTTATGACAACCATCGGCGACAAAATGCATTTACCGACCAAACGCCTCATTTCGATACGCAAAAAAGATAGTAAGGAGTATACTATGAACCGAAAACAAATGCTAACTTTGCCTACACTATAAAATTCAGGAAAAGATGAACAGCAGAATCTTATCGGTCGGCGTATTCGTTACCTTAATGCTTTCCGCCTTGCTGGCAGGACATCACGGATATTGCGGTGCTAAGGAGGAATTGCGAGCCGACTTAAACCAAGCCTTGTTGCGCACACTGGAAGAGAGACAAGGCAATATCGTCACACAAGACTCTATCCGGGCATACAAACAGCTTCGGAAAGCATCCGGCGGTCCTGTGTTGCTCGCCATTGCCGATAAACAATTATGCCGGAACCTGAAAAACGAAAAGCTCAGACAACGAACTTTTCTTTCGTTTGCCGTCGTCGACACGGAACATCCGGACAAACCGCAAGGGAACGACATCCTCAGCAGCGACACACTGATAATTAACCATAAAGCGACCGGCACAACACTTGCCATCCGGAGTTATGCCCGCTTTTCAACGGCTGCCGTATTCAGCATGTCCGACCAACGCTTGTCGCTTCTTCTGGCTTTTGCCGCACTGCTTTGGGCAATAGCCTCCTGCCTTCTTCACCGCAAGCGACAAACCGGCAAGGAGGAAACACAAAGTTTCGGAGGAATTTCCTACTCGGCAGAAGAACATTGTTTCTACGATGCAGACCATATTCCGATACGGCTCACCCCCATGCAATACCAACTGCTGCTGATGCTCTGGCAGGCTCCTTCACATTCCCTGTCCAAAGAAGCCATCTGCGCATCCCTTTGGCCCAAGAAAGACGATGCCACAGATACGCTTTATACCCTTATCCGACGGTTGAAACCCGTCATCGAACGTTCGTCAGGACTTAGAATCGTAGCCTACCGAGGACAAAACTATGCACTGGAAGCCAAAGAGACAGGCGATTGTCAGGATAATGTCAGGAAGATGTCAGCCCCATTTTCCACATACCCATAAACCGGAACGTATCTTTGCGCCGAACTTAAAAGTAAAAGCGCAATGAAACGAATCAACCTCCTTTTTATTTTAGTAACATTCGCCGTAGCCGTCTCGGCACAAAGCGAAACGAAAGAAGTGCAACTGCAGGAAGTGGAAGTAAAGGCAGCCAAGGTAATCCACAAGCCCGACGGACAAATCCTTTATCCCACACCGATACAAAAGGAAACATCAAGTTCGGGATACAGCCTGCTTCAGAAACTGGCATTGCCCAACATCCGAGTGGACGAAATCACACACAGCCTGTCGGCTATCGACGGAAGAGGGAGTGTGCAGATACGTATCGACGGCATCATTGCCGGCCGTGAGGAAATGCTGTCCATCGATCCTCAACGCATCACCCGGATAGACTTCATCGACAATCCCGGGGTAAGGTATGGCGAAGGCATCGCTTACGTCATCAACATCCAGACCCGGCGCAATGACAACGGCTATACGATAGGAGCAGACCTGACACACGCCCTGACTACCCGGACGGGCAACGACCTGGTGTACGGAAAATGGAACGCGGGCAAAAGCGAGCTGTCGCTCAGCTACAACTTCGGGTACAGGCATTTCAAGCAGAACCGCACCAACGAAAGCGCTCATTACCTACTCACAGACGGCTCCGTATACACCGTCAACCGAAACGACATCGCCTCTCGAAGTCGAAGTTTCGGCAACGACATACAACTGAAATACAACCTGGCTGACTCTGCCTACTATGTGTTTCAAGCTGCATTGAGCGCAGGATTCTCCCATACGCCGGGCGATTATAACCTCAAGCAGATTACCGACGGGCAGAACCGATACACGGCTACCCAAAAGAAACAAAACCGGAGCAGTAACCCGGTCCTCGACCTTTATTTCTTCAAACAACTGACTCCGCGCCAATCGCTGACCCTGAATGCGGTAGGGACTTACATCCGGACTTCCCTTCAAAGCAGTTACGATGAAGGCACTCCCTATGCCTACGAAGTGGCAGGCAAAACTTATTCGCTGATGAGCGAAGCCATTTACGAAAACCGACTCAAACCTTTTACCCTGACCGCCGGAGTAAACTATATGCAGAAGTACACCGGCAACACCTATACGGGAGATGTCAATTCTCACAACCCGATGCACAACCGTCAGGCTTATGCGTTCGGTGAAATAAAAGGAGCCGTCGGAGTGTTCCGCTACACGGCAGGAATAGGCGGAACCTACATCGACTACCGCCAAGGGGAACACACCTATCAGTATGGACTGTTCCGCCCGAAAGTCTCCATAGCCTACAATCCGGCACCCGATATCCAGTTGAAATACGACTTCCAAATCAGCGAGCACGTCTCACAAGTGGCTATGATCAGTAATACCGCCATCCGCAACAACAGCATGGAATGGACGCAAGGGAATCCGGACATCAAGCCCAACCGCCAGCAAGAACATACGTTTCAGGTGTCCTACACCCGTCCGCGGTTTCAGTCTTTTCTAATGGCATACGGCAAACTTTGCCACCAACCCAATATGGCCACCTACCTGCGTACCGACGACAACCGCTTTATCTATACCCAACTTAATCAAAAGGAAATCGACCTGCTCCACCTCATGCTCTACGCCAACTGTTGGATTATCCCCGACAAGCTTTCCATGGCGGTTTCGGGCACCTTGTTCCGCTGTTTCAACTTCGGTGAAGACTACACCCATTGCAAAACCTTCTATTCGGGGACTGCCAACCTCCAGGCTTATCTGGGACAATTTACTCTTTCGGCATCCGTTGACAGCGGTTTCCGTTTCCTTGAAGGTGAGACCGAGGGCTTCAACGGCTCGTTTGCCCAACTGCGTGCTGCATACCGGTACAAAAACCTGAACCTGTCGCTCGGCTGGCAACAACCGCTGATCCCGAACTACAAGCAATTCCAGTCGGACGTGTACAACCGTTATGTACGGAAAACCACTACCCTCCATTGCCCGGACTTCGGCAATCTGGTCAGCCTCAACATAGCCTGGAAATTCTCGCAAGGACGTGCCTACAAGGATATCAAGCGGAACATCCGGCAGAAAGCGGACAAAGATACCGGCATTTTACGGTAACCACCCGCTTCGCTATTTAAAGAAAACTTGTATCTTTGCGCGCACAAAAGACATTGCGTTTTATTAAATACTCGTCAGAATGTTAGAAAAAGATTACATCATGCGACTGATTCGCCAGTTTTTCGAAGCACTCGAGAAACTGAAAGAGAAACGGGAAAAACATCCGGAAGCAAATATCCAGGTGGAAGTAAGCGACCTGTACACGACCTACTTCCGCCAACCCGCCCCTTTCTTCTACGAGGCAAAGCCCGAAATCATTGTCGGTTATATGCAGGCACGGTTCTCGCAAGAAGAATATCTGCAACGCGTCGAGCTGCTGACCGAACTGCTCTATTTCGATGCAACTATCAAAACGTCAGAAGAAGAAAGGAAAACGCTGTTGGGAAAAGTGCTCGGATTACTGACTTTTCTAGATACACATAGCGACACTTTTTCGTTCGACAGAAGACGAAAGATGGAGAAAATAGAAACTTTACTAAATCAAGGAGAGTGAAAAACATCTTTTTTCATCTAAAGATATGTTTTTTTCAGGCAGACATTGCAATCTCCTAAAAAAGTTTTTCTATATTTGCTTACAATATGATAAAAACAAGACCAATTTATTCTTATGGAAAAGATTGATAATCTCGACAAACAGATTCTGGAAATCATTTCACAGAACGCGCGCATCCCGTTCAAAGATGTAGCAGCAGAATGCGGTGTATCACGCGCCGCTATCCACCAACGTGTGCAACGCTTGATTGACCTCGGTGTTATTATCGGGTCTGGCTATCACGTTAATCCCAAAAGCTTGGGCTACAGCACATGCACCTACGTAGGTATCAAACTGGAAAAAGGCTCCATGTATAAAAGCGTAGTCGCCGAGCTGGAGAAAATACCCGAAATCGTGGAATGCCACTTCACAACCGGTCCCTACA
>ULRR01034364.1_pt1 | contig 18567 bp, 16 predicted proteins | sample 1955651 | NCBI WGS metagenome assembly ULRR01 (sample SAMEA4835688, study PRJEB28245) | human gut metagenome | biome: gut microbiome; material: fecal sample | place: Denmark | collected 2008
AAGCTCTGATTCCCAACGGAATTAGGGCTTTTTTATTGGTTTTTGAGGCGGCAAAAAATAGCGTTTTGAAGAAGTTATGGCTCAACGTAAAAACCTGAGGGATTCTCAAATTACGCATAAATTACAAGCCCCAAAACATTTTGTGATGTAAATCCAAATCGATTTGTGTTGTATTAAGATTCATTAGCACAAATCAAAATGTGATTATTTTATTGCTTATTTCTTACTTGTAACATTCAACTTATCTTTAATACAAGAGACAAGTGAATGTGATTTTCATACATTCAACTCGAACCTTACTCCTTCTTCACCGTCCAATAACCTACGTGTCCTCTCTATATTGTTTTCGTAGATATGTATATTGCCCAAATTAAGCGTGATGGATTTCAGTGGCAAATCTATCTGTCGGGCTATCAGGTAAAGGTGGTACAGGTCTGCGGGTAGTCCCAAATTGGCATCAGAACTACGCTGATAGGCAGATAGCACAAGTTCTCCGTCATCTATTTGAAACTGCACCAGGCTAAGGCATGGCGTTTGGTTGCTTTCCGCATCTGTAGCACCCAAAAAAAGAACATAATTCTTGCTGCTACGCTTTTCTGCATTAATTCTTGCTATCAGCGGCGGAAGTTTCTCGAAATAGGTCGGGTAACTGTTAACCAAGATTGCCCCGCAGTAATCCCACCAAGTTATTCCGGCTTCCCGGTATTTTTCTATGTTACGTTCGCCTTGCATAAACAGGCCAAGTTCTGCCTTCAGCTTCTTGCGGGCTATCCCGTGGGTCTCAAAGATGTCGAGCAAATCGGAAGGCGTAAGATGGAGACGTTCGTCCAGCAGGTATTTGATACTGCCTTTCTTGTTCTGTTGTATCTTCCCCGAATCAAGGATTTTATTCAAAATCCGATGGTATTTGTTTGTCTTTTCCATAACCTCAAATGATGTTAAAATGGTGTTTAAACGGCGATAAAACATTGTGTAAACCGTTCTTATTCAAATAAAAATGCGTATATTTGTATATATTAAGTGGTCTTTTGAAGTTGGCCGTTCCTTGTCGGTTTGTACAGCATAATATCCGTGTAGGACGACGAGTAGTTGACGTGTGCATTAAACTCCACTTTTCGTGTATCCTTGAAGGGGTTTCCTATGTCCGGATGCTTGCCCATCCAGTCGCACAATTCGATAATGGACGATTTGTTGGACGTGAAATAAATGAAGGTGGCATCCGCAAGGACGGTAAGCACGTCCAAGTAATCCGACAGCCCCCACCTCATTTGGTAGGTGCCATCCTCCGTTGACAGATAAGGCGGGTCAACCAGGAACACGACACCGGGTATGTCCTTGTACATTTCAAACAGTTCCCTGTAATCGCAGGAAGTGATTTCAATTCCTTGCAGGTAATCATTACAGATGGGGTAATCTGTGGTCCGGATATTGTTATAGAAACTCTCTTTGCGCAGTTTGTCAAGGCTGGTGCAATACTTCATGAAAAACAGCAACGAGGAAGAAAGGGTAATATAGTCCACGAAACCTTTGGTTCTTCAAGTTCCAATCGGTCCAGAATGGATTCCCGTATGTCTCTTGGTATGCGCCTGTGACGCTCACAGCCTACCGTAAGCCGCCGCAGTTCAGCCAGCAGCGCATTGGTTCGTGGTATATTGGCCAAACGCCTGCGGTAATTGTCAAAATCGTTATATATGACTTTTGCATCCGGTTTCTCGCGCTTGGTGATATGCGACAACAGTCCGGACCCGCCGAACAAATCTACATAAGCCGTATCGTCCGGATACAGCTTCAGTATCTTCTTGAACTCGCTTGCAAACATTCTTTTTTGCCCCTGAAACGGCAAGGGGCTGACAGGTATTCTTTCCGCATAGTAACTTTTCATATAGTCCAATTAAAAGGAATCTCGGACTTTGAGTTCAATTTACGTAAAAGTGTTTCAATACCATATAGTCCAATTAAAAGATTGCCGAAAGGGACGCGTTGAAAGAGATGTTCAGGGTTTCAATACCTTATAGTCCAATTAAAAGGGACAAAGACAAGGTTCTTGTCGTTCCACGGGCTGTGTTTCAATACCTTATAGTCCAATTAAAAGAGAACGGTGACGAGAAACAGATACGTCCGGAAATCGGGTTTCAATACCTTATAATCCAATTAAAAGGGAGCTTGTATGGATGCGTGACCTAATACGTACGATAGTTTCAATACCTTATAGTCCAATTAAAAGGATGGAGTAGAAGCCGAAGTTCTATCCCTGTCTTGAGTTTCAATACCTTATAGTCCAATTAAAAGAAAACCGCAGAACTTAATGAAGTGAAGGATAAACCTGTTTCAATACCATATAGTCCAATTAAAAGGAAGTTGCGCGACTTCACCCCATTAACACTCTTCGGTTTCAATACCATATAGTCCAATTAAAAGCTCCAGCGACGTATACATCTCCCGGCGTGTCAGACGTTTCAATACCATATAGTCCAATTAAAAGCCGGATGGGTGTGCATCAGCAAAGGTATTATCAGGGGGTTTCAATACCATATAGTCCAATTAAAAGATACAGCGGTTCGCGCGTTGCGCGAACGGGTGAAAAGTTTCAATACCATATAGTCCAATTAAAAGCAAAACAGCAGAACTCAACGAGGTAAAAGATAAACCCGTTTCAATACCATATAGTCCAATTAAAAGCTTGTAAAGGCTGATATACATATGTACACCTGTGTGGTTTCAATACCATATAGTCCAATTAAAAGGATTTTTTCTGTCGCGTTTGATTGACCCCATATGAAGTTTCAATACCATATAGTCCAATTAAAAGAATAGCCCCTTCCAAATAAGCGGCTTCCTCCGCGTAGTTTCAATACCATATAGTCCAATTAAAAGCGTCACCGTCCGACCATTGCCAAGAATGCTTGTCCGGTTTCAATACCATATAGTCCAATTAAAAGTTCTCCGTGCCAACCGTCACGTTTACCGAAGGGAGTTTCAATACCATATAGTCCAATTAAAAGATGCCTGATACAGTTCTTTCCCGTACACTAGTCCGGTTTCAATACCATATAGTCCAATTAAAAGTTCGCGCCTTGCGCGAACCGCTGTATAGTATTACAGGTTTCAATACCATATAGTCCAATTAAAAGAAGGCGAATTCGTTAGGAAGTCCGTAGGGGTTTCCGTGTTTCAATACCATATAGTCCAATTAAAAGTCTTTCTGCATACCAAACAATAGTGGTTGATACTATGTTTCAATACCATATAGTCCAATTAAAAGGCACTACGGCGGTCAGGGGGTAGCAGGTATCAGGGTTTCAATACCATATAGTCCAATTAAAAGTTCGACAGGTGATTCCACGCTTGATGACCCATTTATTGTTTCAATACCATATAGTCCAATTAAAAGAAAACGGCAGAACTAAATGAAGTCAAAGATAAACCGGTTTCAATACCATATAGTCCAATTAAAAGTCCATCGTAACAGAACTTGACCTGCTTGGGTATCGTTTCAATACCATATAGTCCAATTAAAAGTTCAGCGAGAATCCCCCACATACCCCCGAAGAGTTCGTTTCAATACCATATAGTCCAATTAAAAGGTAGAACTCGTTACGTTAGGTTAACTCGTATATATAGTTTCAATACCATATAGTCCAATTAAAAGGTATGCGCTGTTGCTGGACTTGCGTCCGAAAAGCGTTTCAATACCATATAGTCCAATTAAAAGATAGCCGCCGATTGAAAACACCAGCAGAACTATTGTGTTTCAATACCATATAGTCCAATTAAAAGTAAGACTGATACCCACCTTTTCATATTATACGAGCGTTTCAATACCATATAGTCCAATTAAAAGCCTTGAAAACATAAAATCAAGGTGCTTGATTTCAAGCATTTTATACATCGCAAATATAGGAAAAAATATTCAAAGATATGTCGATTACCAATAATATAAAATTGCCTGATCATCGACATATCTTTAAATAACTGTGTTACAGGACGTCAAAGAACAATGCTTACCGGCTTTTCTAAAAACAACCGCCTGCCTATATGAGAACGACAACCGACGGTTCTTCTTGCGTCACAAGAAAGTATCAATGGAAGAACGCTCCTTCCCTACTATCCGTTTTTCCATTGAATACTGCGAAGGACCACTGAAAATAATTATACTGTCTTCATCTTTATTCATAAACTTCCCACTTTGCATCAGCAGTTCCTTTAGCTTGGCTTCAGAAATCTCACCTTCAAAAACCGAATTCTGAATCCAATTCAAATATCTTCTACACAATTTCAACATCTTACTGACGCGACGCTCGCCGAAATCATAAACCAAAATCACATACATCACCAATACATTTTAAACGGTTTATATTCTTCTATCGACAACAAATGCTTAGCCAGTTTGTAGCACTCTAACTTTATCAAATGACGATAGCTCACAGAGCGGTTCAACGAGCGATGCTTAATCGTCTCGTTCAGCCTTTCTTCAATCGCTTTTACAAAAATCTTCTTTCCCGCGGTATTAAGCAGACATTTATTCAACTTCTTATCAAAATGCCTTTCCTGTATCTCCTTCCGGTTAAGCACCTTAAATATCACCCGGTCGACAAGAATCGGCTTAAAAATCTCCGCAATGTCCAATGCCAACGAATAACGCCGCTCGCCGGGCTTATGCAAATAACTGATAACAGGATTCAACTGGGTCTGATGAATGGCTCTCAAACAAAGTGTATAACATACCATATTGCCAAACGATATCAAAGCATTCACCTCATTCCGTGGAGGCTTCTTCGTCCTGTTTCCCATTTCAAAATCATTGATTATCAAACTAAATGCTTCGTAATAGCATTGTCTGATCTGCCCTTCTACACCCATCAGCTCTTCCGTGGTTTGCGCTTCGGGAATCTGTGCGACCTGCTTTTCCATCACGGCCATTATGTCTTCCATGTCTTTCCCACGGCGGTTATAATACTGAAGATTCTTAAGCATATTATATGCAGCACCTTCAATGAATTTACGGGCAATCACCATACGCTTCTTCTGATTCTGATAGCTGGAAGTCTGTGCCAGCAGCATCTTGCCCGAAAGCAAACTGTCGCGTGGCATGAACGACCCTGTATAGTTTTCATAATAGTCGAAGAAGTGCATGGCAATATCCTTCTGCCCCAGGAAATTAAAGAGTGCACTGTTTGCCCTCAGCGACCCGAATACATAAAACTCGCTGATATCTTCTACAGGCAAGTAACGCGACTGTGCATTTACGTCCGGCATCTCTTCACCTTCGGCACACGGCGTAAACTTCAGCGTGTTGTCTTTTCTTTCCAGGACTCCCGGATTAAACAGATAAAATGTCTTTTTCATAGTTCCTCTTCCTCCTTAATATAACAGAACTCAAAATAACTACAATTCTTGCAAATCCCTTTCTTTTGAAGCGGAGGACAGTTGTCATCAGAAAGAATATGCTGTATATCGTCCATCATCTCCTTAATCTCTCTCCGGTCGACATCACTCAATACAACTTCTTTTGTTTTACGTAACACTGGATACTCCAGTACTCCGGTCACTCCAGTTATCCCATTCTGTTCGAAAACATAGATATAATATTTCAACTGCCATTCATGGGCAGTTTCTACCTTATTAGATTTTTTAATCTCATGGATTACTTTCCGTTTCGCATCGTAATAATCCACTTTGATTCCATCCAATTCGATTTCTTCATAACTGGACGAACGTTGCGGATAGGAATCTTCATGAATCAGCTTTCCCTCGAAAACCAAGTCGGAAGTATGCTCCATATTGATTCCGTTAGCGAACAACCATAGTTTCCGCTTGCATACCTGATAATAATTGAAATGTGTTCCTGTTATTTGCATCATTATACTTTATATAAACTGAGACTCTACAAATTGATCTCTTTCATTAATTCTAAGTCCTAAATCTTCATCATATTTTCTCAATATTATTTTAACATTTTTATTGTATAGAGCTTCTGTTTCACTTCCATAATAAAAAGTATCAGTATCAACTGAATTATCATATAACAAACTCCATAGACGGCTCTCATTGATTGAAACTAAAAGCCCGTCAGCTTTAATGAACAATTTCTTGTCCAAATATTCTTGATATCGAGATTTCAAGGAAACAGGTAGAACCTTGATTCCTTGGAATTGTTTATAAAAATCTTCTTCAGATTTTGGATCATAAACCAATGGAGAAAGACTATGTGCAACAGAATACGACAAAGTTTTATAGGTAGTTTCAAAGTCTTCCAATGCTTTTTTATTCCAATCCGGATATACAGAATCTACCATCCCTTGCACATCTTTCTCAAAGACCAGACCTTGATTCTTTTCGACAATTTCTGAAAGAACAAATAAGGTTCTTCGGACAAATTCATCCGGGTAGATAAATTTATCTTTTTCATTCCGTTCTTCAAAAACATGACATAAACAAATACCCTTCTTCCTCTTCCTATTGACACGCCCAAATCGCTGTATCAACGCATCTATCGGAGCCGGTTCTGTATAAATCGTGTCATAATCTATATCCAAACTGACTTCAATGGCCTGTGTGCCGACCAATAAATTCACATTTCCCTGCTGCAATCTCAATTCTTTCTTAGCTCTATCCTCTGCATTGAAAGCTCCATGAAGCAACAGCTTGTTGGAAGCAAACAACCTCACATAAATATCCTGGGCCTGTTCGACCGTGTTACATACCACCAATATGGACTTACCTGCATCCAACTCATTCTGTATCTTGTACAAAGAGTCTTGTATCTTACCTTTTTCTATACAAACACGATGCCTATTGAACTTATCATAAAGTGCCGTATTTGCCATAATATGTCCATACTGTTTCAGACTTTTTGACAGCATCAACAACATAAATGAAGGCAATGTAGCTGTCATAATAAAAACATGGGCATTCATATAACCCACAATGAATTCCAAAAGGACGATTATTTGGGCAAAAGTCCGACTGTCGTATGCATGGATTTCATCAAAAATAAAATATCCGCCGCACCATTCAGCTATTCCTTTTTCAAAACCCTTCAACCCAAACAAATATTTCAAAAGTTGAAAAGGAGTAACTATTTTCATAGGAGTTACCAACGATTTAAAATCCTCCAACAATGTTTTGCGGGTTTCAGAAACAGAAGAGTTATCACTCAAGTACATCTTGTTCTCGATATACTGAAGTAATTTTCCATGCAACATTCCAACATATAGTTCATCTTTGCCAAAACATTTGCTTAATCTTTCATACATAGCATTAATGGAAGCTGTAAAAGGCAATATATAGAAAATACGCCCATCCCCAAAATCTCCTATCTGCTTTTTAAGCCATAAGATTGCAGTTTCAGTCTTTCCGGAACCTGTCGGAGAAGACAATATAACATTTCCATTTGAATGATATGCCTGCTGTTGATGTTCATAAAGAGTATGTTCAAACAAAAAAGAGAAATCAGCATCCGATAATCTGTACAACTTTTTAATGCCTGCCGAAGCCAAATGATCAGCATGTTTCATAAAGCCTATCAACAACAATTTCTCAAAAAAGTCCGGATCGGAAATGGTTGAAGTGTGTTTATATAATTCCGGAACAGCCTTACAGATATCCATCACATCTGTTTGCTGACACCTAAATCCATATTTATCAAGTATTTTCCATACTTTATTTTTCCACAGACCGTTTACGCATTCCTGTTCATAAGATAAGCAACCATCTGCTTCCTTGTCGTAAGTATGTTGCACAAAATAACATAAATCTACCGCACTTTTGTGATGACCACCTACGACGTAAGATATTTTCCGTTTCTCTTCTTGAGATAAGTTAGCTTGATGAACAAAATACAGCGAAAACAATTCATGACGCTGATTATACCATTTCCCCTTTCCCTGTACTTTACCATAAAGGATACGTTGAAATTCCACATGGGATTTTCCTGTATCATGAAATATCACACTATCAGACAGTAATTTCCAGAATACATCACGATTTGTTATCGGTATCTGTGGAAAGCATATCAAAATTTGCTCCACTATATGCAAGCAATCCCTGATATGTTCCTCCAAAGTTGTTTCAGGTTCCGACTTCGCCAGAACTTGAAACAACTTATTATCCTTAGCAGGTTTTCCCATATCCTTCGTCAAAATTCAGTCTATGAATATAAATATCTATCAACTTACCATTTATACTATCCCGAAATGTAGGTATATTTACTTGACGTTCGGCTACATCATACGATATGACAGAATAAGGCTCAGTCCCCCAATTCTGGCGTGGAATCGTGTTGGAAAAATATTTCGGAAGAGCTTGTATAATTCCTGGCAGACGATAGTCGTTGAAAGGAATCACCTGCCCCTTCACAAAATATGATACATCCGAACTGGACAATTCCAGTTCTTTAATTTCTTCCACTGTAGCCAAATCGGAACTGCGTCCCAACAGCAATTGATAATAGGGCTTCCTGAATAAATCAGCCAAACTGGAATCCAATAAATAGATGTATAGACATACGTCTGACAGAATTTCTCTTCGTACTATATTAGATTTCATCTGATTCTTCGGAATGTTCCGGCTATCCAATTCAACCTGATAAATGGTTTCTATATCTGAAGCCTTGCCCGCATATTCAAAATAATAACCGATATCAAGCTTATCATAAACCAAATATTTTCCTGCACATGCATTCAGGATTCCCAATACCGTACTGATAGGAGGAACCGTCAATGTCGGTTGATATCCGGAAATGATATTAGGATACCGGAAACTTGCAGTCCAGGAAGTCAGCTTTATACGATAAACTTTCATATTATTGTTTCATTTGCGCAGCAATCTGCTCACAATATTTATCAATTATTGTATTAACGGGACCATAAACGACCACATCAGCAAACTGTTGTTGCAGCTCTGTCAATTCATGTTCCATACTATCTAAAAAACCAGACCTTCTTCCGATAAAGACTTTCCCCACAAAATTGTCCTTATATTCTGTCAGCACTTCGTGCAAGGCCTTTACATTCAATTTTGCCATCTCATCACGTTCCCCATAACTGGAAGCCACATGCGAAAACGGATGATTTCCAGAATTGGTTGTTGCCAATATAATGAATTTAGGCGTAACATCTCCCATATTATTGGTCTGCATAGCACCACCAGTTATATTTTTTAATGCTTTTATTGTATCCACAGCACGAGATACCCGTTTGTCCAACGGCATCCTTATCAGCTTGTTGCCCGGTACATACCTGTCATCCAATTCTTCACACCCTTCTGCCAAAGCCTCATCCCTTAACTTTTGAGACAGATTCAGATAACCCGTTTTATTATAATTGGAAAAAGTCCCCACCATATCCAAATCCAAACTGAACATACCTTTCATTATAGCACTATATTCCTGCTTGGAATATGGAACAGAATCTCCTTCACCACGTGCCATACTTGACCAATTTTCTACCGGTCGAACCGAACAGACAGAAATCAAAGCAGAATTTTTCAATGGTGAAACACGGGTAACGGTTATGTTGACTTTCTTCTTTTTTCCTTTTTCATCTTCACTGATTTCTGATGCCGCTTTCATGTAACCGAACACATCATCATCCGGATATCTTAACGGATCTGCCTGCGTATAAGAGACTTTCTCCTCACGAGTAACCGGAGAAAGTTTCCATCCCATATTCTTCTGAAGAGAATCACGCCACCAAAAGCGGACAGCTTGTCCGGACACATAAGGATATGTAAGGCCGTTCTTATATATCACTTTGGTGGCTATTGCATTGTCAAAATTTGACGTTACGCTTTTCCCTGCATTATTCAATGCGACCACATCTACATCAATCAAACAAAAACCTTGTACTTTTAAATTTTCATTCATAATCAAGTCATATTTAAAGTTTATTCAACATCGTCTCCAAAAGCATCATCATCTCCGATTTCCACTTTCAAATGTTTCTCATGCAACCGTTGATAGATGGCTATCAACAACACATCACGGACTTCCATCCAAGAACTTGTGTCGGGGAATAAATAATTCACATAATCCTCTACAGAGACCAAAATATCATTTCCAAGCAAATAATTCTTTTCGATTACTTTTCTCAGCATGAAACGTCTCAAGGAATATGGATTCTTAACACCATCAAGACCACGGATAATATTCTTCATATCTGTTTCATCGTATGCACTCATGATAAAATCTGCTATCTGATAGATTTTTTCTACAGTTTCCCTTTTCATATTACGTATGTTTATTAGATAATTTCTTAACAGATCAAGATTAAAAGAAAACTTCCTGCTATATTGTAAAATCATGTGCAGAATACTGCCGCCTGACAACAACCTGTCATATACCAGATTTTTCCAATACTTGTAATCCTTTTCTTCAATGACAACATTCCCCGACTTGCCATCCAAACCCACATAATTATTGGAAGAAGAGTCAAAAAAAATGTTTTTATGATTAACCGACTTATAATAATGGCCGACAAAGTCTTTCCATTCAGTTTTATAAAGAGCATTATTACAGATTCTATAAAACAGAAAGACTTGCGAAGGTAAGGTATATATCTGTATTTCCGGTGAAGCCCCAAAGTTTGAAAAATGATACAAAACGATAGAATCCCCTTTGCAATCATCTCTATAAACTGTACAAACATCATCCAGGAAACGGAATACTGCAGTGCCGACAGAATGGGATTGGCTCCTTAATATCCCTAATGACTGGTTCTGCCCTACATCAGACAGAATACGGGCACAGCATTTCCTCGCATACAGTTCTGCCACAACGGCATTGTTACTGCTTATTACGGCAATCTTATCCTGCACGATTTCACTACCCAACGGCAAAAAGTAATATCTGATCAGTGCTTCTTTTGACAACATCATTCCGCTTGCAAAAGCATGATGAAAGTTTACAAACTTTCCTGACCCAGATAATACGGTATTATCCCTGCCTCCCGGATATAAGTCAGTATATTGGCCTGTAATCCTACAATAACCTTTTTGAGAAGGCATTGTTCCATTCAGTATATCCCTGAAATATTTTTCTGTTTCACTCTTTTTCTTTTCTGCATCAAAGGCCGGTTGGGTAATCTTGGAATTCAAAAAATAGGGATTGATTTTCGCTTCCCATTTGTCTACATAAATTTGAGCAACAAACATAATCAATTCCATTATATCCTTATCTGGGAATTGAGCCATTAGCTCTTTCAGTGCAAATCCACCTGCATCAACAAACGGATCACCCGTTACACAGAACAAAGCATCTTCATTTATTTTATAAGTGTTTTTCATTGACTCTCCTTTCTCAAAGCCTGTTATCTCTACTTAATTTTTATCTATGATGCAAATATAGTAAAAAATTAATCCAATAGTAGTTTATAATATATTTTTTCTTTATTTTTTAATTGTATATTTCCTACGTATTGTTTTTTACCTATTATTCGCTATCTTTGTCGCAAAGAAAGTGGTTTTGAAATATAGTGTTTTAAAATACCTAATTGTACCATTCTCCCCAATTATTTAAATTGGGGAGTTCTTTTTTTATTCTACTCCCAAACACCCGAAACCTTGGGCATTCAATGCACCTACACCACCCTCATACATCAATCGGATTAGCTCGACAGGGGCTTCTACTTGCATCTTACACAGAAAGCCGCGCACTCTTGTCTCTTCACGGGTATCGGCTTTCAACTTGATAACAACCGATTTAGGCTCATTCAATACAGTCAGCTTACATTCGGATAAGGAGTAGGGACAGTCTTTCCCATAGAATAACCGATAGCGATCGAACACCCCATTAAACAATAAGAAGGGAGCGCGCGCATCGGCAGGCGACAAATAATCGGTCTTGTTATCCGAACGATGGAATTTCAAGCAAAGCGGTGACAGGGTAACGAAAGTCATCTTGTCTGAATAGTCAGGTTCCGGCAATGCTTCTATACTGCGGACTACAAACTGCACGGCAGACTTCCTATCGCCAATCTCGAAAATCTGATCCCGGAATATGCCTTTGATAAAATTCTCCGTACTCTTTTCGGGCAAGAAACCGATTTGCCATTCGACGGTATCCGAAAGTATCTGCAGGCGCTCCGACTCGGGATATATCCGCCGTTTCTCAATCTTAAAGCGTGAAAAGGTAAACAGTTTAAATGTTTTTCCATTTTCCAACCGAAATCCATTATCGTGTAGCCATGCCGCGTAATTTTCATCGGCTTTCGACAGAAGCCTATAAACAGCTGCCGACTGTTCGTACTGATAGTTGATAGGCAATTTATTCCCAAATGCCTTTTTGTTGACGTCTAATAATATTCTGAAACGCATACCTCACTTTATTTTGATATCCACTAAAACTGATTCATAAAAATAAGAATAATAATCGAATAAATCAATTCTAAAAGGAAGCAGCAGAGTAGCAAAGAGACAAAAGCCAGGGCAAGGCTTATAAAAGCACGACACGGGACCGAGGGGTAAAATCCATGGCGGAAAGACTGAAGGAAGTAAGCCAATAGGCACGGCAGAGGGAGTGTCCGTCACAGGATGCCGCTTGCCGCTTCAGGCGTCGCATGAAATCAGCGAAAGGTTCGTCAGGAGTTCTTTCTACCGGAAAAGGAGATAGGAGAATCACGCCGGGAAGCCATTCTGTATGGCTGATTTCTCCCTGCAAAGGATACATCCGGCTGACATATCCCCTTTCGTCCAACTCGATGACCGAAACCGGCAACCATTCACCGGTTATCACATCGCCTATCCGATGGGTCGCCACACGCCTCATTTGCGGTTCTCCATTTTCCGCATAGGTTGAATTTCACTACGCTTCACTATGCCTTTAAGTTGCTCCGATTTTAGCGTGTCGATAGCTGGTACCGTATCTTGTTGCGACAAAATATCCTCTTCTTCCGTATGATAACGGGTCAGATGAATGTCGTTGACTAGCAAGGACGCGCCTCTCTCTTCTTCTCCCATGAAATAGATAAACCCGCCGACGCTCTGTATGGCGAATGCCGAATCGGGACGAAGATACAAACGCTGGATGCCCGAACGGGTCACCATACGGGTCAATCCCTGCACGCTGTCGTTGTCGAAATAGAAATTGAGCGCCATCACGGCTTTAGCCGACTTCGCGCCGGAAGGGATGAAACGAAAATCTGCTTTCAGCTCCATGGCGTCGCGGGGCTTGAAAGTGGTATCGGTTTTCAAATCGAATGTCACCTTGTTGGTCAACGGGGAGGCGGAAAGCCAATACAGCGGACGGTCTTGCCACACATCGACCGTATCGCCCGACATCGAAACGTCTATCTGGTTATCCCGTTTCGCCACCAGCTCTTTCATCTGCTTTTCCTCTTTCTCCAGCCGTTCCTGAAGGTTGCGGTAAATCGTCGCCAGCTCTTCGGCATGACGGGTGTACCATACCATCGACGAGTCGAACTCGGCTTCGGTCACCTGATGTTTCCGGAAGACATAATCCATATAGGCGTCTTTCTGATACGACTCGTCATACGGCAACGAGGCACTCATCGTAGAAGCCAGGTGATAGTCATACAGCAGGCTCTCCATTGCGTCGGGCTGGATGATGTCATCGGGAATCTTCTTCCCGCACCCTGCCAGCAACGCCAAAGCAATCCATACGCACAGTCCTTTCTTCTTCATGGCTTAACGGTTTTCCTGGGGTTCTTCGCTCCGCTGGAATTCTTTCCCCAACGTGTGACTGTAAAAAATCAGCAAGGCAATCATGCCGCAACTGATGGAGGCATCGGCAAAATTGAATATCGGGCTGAAGAAGATGAAACGCTCTCCGCCACAAAAGGGCATCCATTCGGGCCAATACGTGTCGATGATGGGGAAATAGAACATATCGACCACCTTGCCGTGCAGCCACGAGCCGTAGCCTTCGCCTACCGGCACCCAATGTGCCAGCGTATAGGAAGTGCTCTCGCTGAAAACCTCGCCGTAGAACACACAGTCGATGATGTTTCCTACAGCGCCCGCCAGGATGAACGCCAGACAGACCACATAGCCTGTCTTCAGCTTTTCCGTCCGCCGGGTAATGCGGTACAGATACCACGTAATGAAAGCCACCGCCACGATGCGGAACAAGGTGAGGAGCAGTTTAGGCAAGAACTCCATGCCGAAAGCCATCCCGTTGTTTTCCGTGAAATAGATGTAAAACCAATCGGCGATGTGGATGTGCTCGTGCAAGTACATGCCGGTTTTCACACAAATCTTGATTACCTGATCGATTGCCAATACCACGAAAACAATCAAAGCCGCCAGGCGTCCCTGCGTCAGAATCTTCTTCATTTATCCCAATTTACTGATTTAATTCCACCACAGGCTACACGGATAACCACCTTACCCGTGCAACCTGTGGCGAAATAGCCTTATTTATTTTTTACCGTGCTGTTTCGCTTCAATGCTTAATGTGGCATGAGGCACGGCACGCAATCTTTCTTTCGGAATCAGCTTCCCGGTCTCGCGGCAAATGCCATACGTCTTGTTCTCGATGCGCACCAAAGCCGCACGCAAGTTCTGGATGAACTTCAGCTGGCGGGCAGCCAGACGGGTAGTCTCTTCCTTCGACAACGTGTTGGCTCCTTCCTCAAGCACCTTGTAGGTAGGCGAAGTGTCGTCCGTATCGTTGCCGTCTGTATTCATGATACTGCTTTTCAATTTTTCATAGTCGCGTTCCGCGAGCTGAAGTTTATCCATGATAATAGCGCGGAATTCCTCAAGTTCTGCGTCTGAGTATCTTGTTTTTTCAGCCATAAGATAAATGTTTTTAAAGTTAATAATTAGAGTTTTGATACCTTCACATACAATGTAAAATCATCAAAGTTCAGTTCAACACCACCCGGCACCTCGTCGGCCAGTTCCAACGAGTTTGCCAACACTTGGTTGCAAATATACGTATTATATTCTTTTACCGCATCATCCGTGTTCGGATTTTTCAATAATACCAAATGAATCTTGTCGGTTATTTCAAATCCGCTGCTCTTACGGATGTTCTGGATGCGGTTCACCAGTTCGCGGGCAATGCCTTCGCGGCGCAAAGCTTCGGTAATCGTCACTTCGAGCGCGACGGTCAGCTTGCCTTCGTTGGCCACCAGCCAGCCCGGAATGTCCTCGCTGTAGATTTCCACATCGCCGGCTTCGATAACCGCTTCCCCGTCTGCCAACCGGAGCGCGTATTGTCCGTTGCGTTCCAGTTCGGCAATGGCTTCCTGCGACATTTCGCCCACAGCGGCTGCCACCGCCTTCATCCGCTTGCCGAATTTCGGTCCCAGCTTCTTGAAGTCGCACTTCACTTTCTTCACCAGTACGCCGGCTTCTTCCACGAACTGCAGTTCCTTCACATTCACTTCGTTCAATATCAAGTCTTTCACCGCTTCCACGTGGCGCTTCTGTTCCTCATCGGTCACCGGTATCATGATGCACTGCAGCGGCTGGCGCACCTTGATGTTCACCTTGCGGCGCAGAGCCAATACCATCGAGGTGACATCTTGTGCCATCTGCATGCGGGCTTCCAGTTCCTTGTCGATCAGGCTTTCGTCGGCTACGGGGAAGTTCGCCAGGTGGACAGACACCACATGGTCGCGCTCGGTCACCTTGATCAAGTCCATATACAGGCGGTCGGCATAGAACGGGGCAATCGGCGCCATCAGCTTGGCTATCGTTTCCAGGCAGACATACAAGGTCTGGTAGGCCGACAACTTATCTTGCGACATCGCGCTGCCCCAGAAGCGTTTCCGGTTCAGGCGTACGTACCAGTTGCTCAGGTTATCGTTCACGAAGTCGGTTATCAGGCGTCCCGCCTTGGTCGGTTCATAATCGGCAAGGCAAGCGTCGACATCCTTTATCAACGAATTGAGCAATGAAAGAATCCAGCGGTCGATTTCCGGGCGTTCCGCTACCGGCACGTCTTTCTCGGCATAAGTAAAGCCGTCCACATTGGCGTAAAGGGCAAAGAACGAATATGTATTATATAAGGTACCGAAGAACTTGCGGCGCACCTCGTCCACTCCGTCCGCGTCAAACTTCAGATTGTCCCACGGAGCCGAATTGGTTATCATATACCAGCGCAAGGGGTCGGAACCGTATTTCTCTATCGTGCTGAACGGGTCGACGGCATTGCCCAGGCGTTTCGACATCTTGTTGCCGTTCTTGTCGAGCACCAGCCCGTTCGAAATGACATTCTTGTAAGCCACGCTATCGAATACCATGGTGGCGATGGCGTGCAGCGTGAAGAACCATCCGCGGGTCTGGTCCACCCCTTCGGCGATGAAGTCGGCGGGATAATACGAACGGTTGTCAATCAGTTCCTTGTTCTCGAACGGATAATGCAGCTGCGCGTAGGGCATCGAGCCCGAATCGAACCAGACGTCAATCAGGTCGGCCTCACGCTTCATCGGCTTGCCCGCGGGAGACACCAGAATGATGTCGTCCACGTAAGGACGGTGCAAATCAATCTTGCCGTAATTCTCCTTGGTATATTTACCCGGCACGAAGCCCATTTTCTTGTACGGATTCTCCGCCATGAAACCTGCCGCTACCGATTTCTCGATTTCATCGTACAGTTCTTCTACCGAGCCGATGCAGATTTCGGCACCATCCTCGTCGCGCCAGATAGGAAGCGGAGTTCCCCAGTAGCGCGAACGGCTCAAGTTCCAGTCGTTCAAGTTTTCCAGCCACTTACCGAAACGTCCCGAACCGGTCGACTCCGGTTTCCAGTTGATGGTCTTGTTCAGTTCCATCATCCGTTCCTTGCAGGCCGTAGAGCGGATAAACCAGCTGTCCAGCGGATAGTAAAGCACCGGTTTGTCGGTACGCCAGCAGTGCGGATAGTTGTGCACGTGCTTTTCTATCTTGAATGCCCGGTTTGTCTGTTTCAGTTTCATGCAGATATAGATGTCGAGCGATTCGGCTGCCTGAGCGGCTTTCTCGTCATACTTGCCGTCTACGGTGAACTGCGGGTCATAAGCGTTTTTCACCCATCTGCCCTGGTATTCCCGGTATTTCTCCACATCCACACAGGCGGCCACGAACTTCTCGTCCAGTTCGTCCAGCAGGTAGAATTTACCTGTCAGGTCCACCATCGGGCGTGTCTCGCCTTTCTTGTTAATCATAAAGAGCGAAGGGATACCGGCGGCTTTCGCCACATTCGCGTCGTCCGCACCGAAGGTAGGAGCGATGTGTACGATACCCGTACCGTCTTCGGTAGTCACATAGTCGCCCGGAATGACGCGGAAAGCCTTGTCGGCCGCTTCTTTCCAGCCTCCGTCTTCGGTCGTTTCCACGGGTTTCACCCACGGGATGAGTTGTTCATACTCCATGCCTACCAGGTCGGTTCCCTTATATTCGCCTACCACCTTAAAGGGTATCAGCTTGTCGCCCGGCTTGTAATCTTCCAGCGCGATGCCCTCCGCCTTCTTGTTGAAATGGGCATAGAGCAACGGTTTGGCAAGCACTACGGTAATCTTCTCGCCCGTATAGCCGTTGTAGCTCTGTACAGCCACATAGTCGATTTTCGGCCCTACGCAGAGCGCGGTATTCGAAGGAAGGGTCCACGGAGTCGTGGTCCATGCGATAAAATAAGGTGTGCCCCATGCCGCCATTTCCGGTCTTGGGTTCTTCATCTTGAACTGAGCCACCACGGTCGTATCCTTCACGTCACGGTAGCAGCCCGGCTGGTTCAGCTCGTGTGAGCTAAGTCCGGTTCCCGCAGCCGGCGAATAAGGCTGGATGGTATATCCTTTATACAGCAGACCCTTGCCGTAAAGCTGCTTCAAGAGCCACCACAAGGTCTCGATGTAACGGTTGTCGTAAGTGATATACGGGTCGTCCAGGTCTACCCAGTAACCCATCTTATGAGTCAGGTCGGTCCATTCCTTGGTGAATTTCATCACGTCGGTACGGCAATGCCGGTTATAGTCGGCCACCGAAATCGTCTTCCCGATGTCTTCCTTGGTGATGCCCAAAGCCTTTTCCACACCCAGTTCCACCGGCAATCCGTGCGTATCCCAGCCTGCCTTACGCTTTACCTGAAAGCCCTTCATGGTCTTGTAGCGGCAGAAAGTATCCTTAATCGTACGCGCCATCACGTGATGAATGCCCGGCATTCCGTTCGCCGAAGGAGGGCCTTCGTAAAACACAAAAGAAGGATGCCCTTCACGTTCTGTCATACTACGGGAGAACACATCGTTTTCATCCCATTTCTTCAGCACTTCCTTATTTACGTCGGAAAGGTTGAGTTGCGCATATTCGGTAAATTTCTTACTCATATAGATTTTCTGTTTATCTTATCTTTTTGCTGTTTTTCATCCGGAGAGATACCCTCCCCGAATTTAGGCTGCAAATTTATAAGAAAAAAGCATATCCGGAAAACTTTTCAGCTAATATTCACATAAACAAGGGTTAAATTGCGGAGAAAAGCGGATGCGGAAGGGATTTACGGAGAATACAGCTTGAGCGGCAAGGGCAATCAGGTGCATCGTATGGAAGATTAATAATCTTGCACGCGGAAGATTAATAATCTTACGGCTTGAAGATTAATAATCTTCTATGTTGCTATCCAAATAATTG
>ULRR01002997.1_pt1 | contig 18496 bp, 10 predicted proteins | sample 1955651 | NCBI WGS metagenome assembly ULRR01 (sample SAMEA4835688, study PRJEB28245) | human gut metagenome | biome: gut microbiome; material: fecal sample | place: Denmark | collected 2008
GGGGACCGCAAGGCTATAAATTCAGCGAGGACGATTTCTTGAGCGATAGCTTCAATTACGCCAATATCCGAAGAATGAAATAAACCAATAGACATATCGTATTTTCAAGTCCCCTCGTATCCGGTCTTAACCGGAACAAGGGGACTTCCTTTTCACACTCTTATCATAAACCATGGAATTTAGATTCCTTATAGACGGGCGGTAATATAATCGATGATCTGCAGACAAAGGTTTGTGGTCTGCTCGTTCACGTCCAGCTCCGGATTCAGCTCTACCAAATCCATCGACTTAACCAGATTCGTAGACAACATATGATCCACGAAGTTATTAAACTCATCCGGCATCAGTCCCTCACACACACGAGTTCCCGTGCCCGGAGCGAAACGGGGGTCTATGCTATCCACGTCTATGCTGAAATGCACGTTGCGGATCTTCCGTTCCTTCAATTTCCGCTTGATGTCCTCAGCTACGAAGCCGATGCCTTTCAGATGGATCGTCTCCATCGTATAGACACTCAGCTTCTCCCGCTCGATCAAATCCCACTCGCCCTCATCCAGACTGCGGGTCCCGACCAAGAATACGTTCTGCGGATTCACCTTATTCCCGGGAGCGTAGATATTCACCAGTTCCTCGCTTCCCATCCCCATCAACGCACTCAGAGGCATCCCGTGGATATTACCACTGGGAGAAGTCTCGCTGGTATTGATATCCCCATGAGCGTCCAGCCAGATAATACCGAAATCATCATAACATTTACCCACGCCCGAGGCGCTACCTAAACCCAGCGAATGATCCCCGCCAATCACCAAGGGGAACGCTCCTCCACGCAATGTATCATAAACCAACTCCGCCAGATTCGTATTCACCTCCACGATCGCATCCAGATATTTCATGCTGTTACCCCGTACGAACTTATCCGCCTCGCTAACAGGGGGTACATACAAATTACCCAAGTCAAAGGCTTTATGCCCGTTCTTCCGGATCACCCCCATCAATCCCCGTTCCCGAAGGTGGTTCGGGGCACGCTCTACGCCAGCCCGGTCACATCCCAGATTCAAGGGAACACCTATTACATTTATCTTCATACACTAGAATTTAGCGAACGTATCTCGTATAATGCCAATCGCTTCCATCATTTGCTCCTCAGTAATCACCAAAGGAGGCGTGAAGCGGATGATATGATCGTGGGTAGGCTTGGCTATCAAGCCGTTTTCCTTCAACGCCAAACAGATGTCCCATGCCGTCTTCCCATCTTTAGGTTCCGTCACGACAGCGTTCAACAAGCCCTTACCCCGTACTTTCTTTATCATAGGATTATTAATCCGCTCCATCTCACCACGGAACAGCTCACCCATCTTAAACGCATTCTCCGACAAATGCTCGTCACGTACCACCTCCAAGGCGGCGATAGCGACTTTCGCCGCCAACGGATTTCCACCATACGTAGAACCGTGCTCTCCCGGAGCGATCGTAAGCATGATCTCATCGTCCGCCAATACCGCCGAGACCGGACTGACCCCACCGGACAACGCCTTTCCCAAGATCAAGATGTCCGGACGAATCCCCTCGTAATCACAAGCCAATAACTTACCGGTACGACCGATACCTGTCTGTATCTCATCCGCGATAAACAACACATTATGCTGATGGCAAAGATCATAGCAAGCCCGCAGATAACCATCGCCGGGCACCACGACCCCGGCCTCACCTTGGATCGGTTCCACCAAGAAGCCTACTACATCGGGATCTTTCAAGGCCTCGGCCAAGGCATCCACCTTATTATAGGGTATCTTTATAAATCCGGGCGTATAAGGGCCGAAATCGGCGTAGGAACTAGGATCGGTGCTCATGGAGATAATCGTGATCGTACGTCCGTGGAAATTCTCGCTACAAACCACGATCTTCGCACGCTCCGGAGCGACCCCTTTCCGACGGTATCCCCAACGGCGGCAAAGCTTCAAAGCCGTCTCTACCGCCTCGGCCCCCGTATTCATCGGCAAGAGCTTATCATATCCGAAAAACTTACAGGTAAATTCCATGTACTCACCCAGTATATCCGCATGAAAAGCACGGGATACGAGCGTAAGCTTCTCCGCCTGCTCCATCAGGGCCTTCACGATCTTAGGATGGCAATGTCCTTGGCTCAAGGCAGAATAGCCAGACAAGAAATCAAAATAACGTTTTCCTTCCACGTCCCACACGAACACGCCTTCGCCTCTTCTGAGAACGACCGGCAGAGGATGGTAGTTGTGGGCACCATACTTCTCCTCTCTGGTAATGTAATCTTCCGGTTTCATACTATAATTGAGTTTAAATGACTAGCATATTGTAAGCGTTTACATCGGGATAGCTCAAAGATAAGCATTTGCGGCTAACCAATTGATTACGGGTATGTATGTTAAGAAACATATCCACAAAAAAGAAGGGATGCCCCGCTCTCCCCAAGGAGAAACAAGGGCATCCCTCTCACGTCAAACAAACAACGCTTAGTTCCGTATCCGTACCTTATAGGTCTGGTCGGCTATCCGGACAAGATAGACTCCCGCGGGAAGAGCGTGTCTTGTCTCGCCGGGAACGACCGCAAACCGGGCACGACTAGCACCCGACAGGCCGACAACCCATGCCTCAGCCGGACGATCCGCACGGATATGGAGGGCGTTGGCAGAGGTCCAAACCGCTATGCCTCCCTCTACCGAGGCATTCGATGTCGGGACATCCGGGGTATCCGGGGTGTCGGGTGTGTCAGGATAATCGGGATCCACCGGCCCAGATTTGGGCGTATAGCTTACCACGAACGGGCTGAAGCTGGCAACGGAGATCTCCATATAATCATCCTCTAATGTCAAATTGTTATTACCCTCGGAATACACGTCTACCACGCCGTCCGAGCGGAGGTGGATAATCACGATATCATGTTGGGTTTTATTTACGCCTTCCGGATACGGGATACGTACCGTCACGATATCGGAGGGCTGCACGGGAGTTACGGCGGTAGTGGTGGATGCGTCGGTAGCGGAAATCGTGGTCGTCACCTTAACCAAGGTCACTTCCATCACGATCTTCGGGGCATCAGGAGCGATACCCGCATCTTGGGCGGCAGCTTTCGCTTTCTCTTCAATCTCAGCCTTTTTCGCTGGGTCTTCTATATCTTCCTTCACCAAGCGGAGGCTGGAGAGTTCCGTATCCGATGGCAGGGATACGGCATCGGGGATGATCACGATCGGGTTATCATCCGTTGGAACATTCGTTCCCTCCTGCCCTTCCTTTTCCTTGGGAACGGCCGGCGTACCGATCGTAGCGATCTCTTCCGGAGTCACGGAAGATTCCTGCGTAAAGGCAGCGGTTATCGTCAAGTCGTCGGTACCGGAGACGGTAATATTCCCAGATGCTAGCGGGTCATCATTCACTTTGTAACTCACGAATTCGTACTTTGGCAAGGCCGTATGTGCCAAGCTCAACTCAGTACCAACGGGTACGGCATCGCCGGATTTCACGCTCACTTCCTTACCCTCTTTTGTATAAGAAACGGAGATCGTACCGCCTTCCGGCTGCAGGATCTTGACGTAATATTCCGACTCGAGAAGTACCGTGAAGTTTACCTCATACGTACGCTTGGTCTGTCCATCCTCGGCGGTAACGACCAAGGTAGCCTTGGCCGATCCACTCTCGAGCGATACGGTAGCCGTGAACGATCCTGTCGGTTCTACGGAAACAGGCGATCCATTCACGAGCAGCTCAGCCTTCGCATCGACCAGCTGGCCGGATAAGGTGAGGGTAGCCGATTTCTGCGTGGAATTTGGGAGCAGCACCTCATATTTCATCGTAGAGGCAAGAAAACCGGGAAGCGGGGTAACCTCCCCACTTCCTTCCTTATACGATAGGGAACTCAAACGGGCTTCCGAGGACAGAGCCACGAGGATAGGCTCAAATTTCACCTCAGCCTCCACCGTATAGGCCGGCATCAAGAAGTAGGTCGTACCATCTTTCTCTTTCTGCAACGGAACAGTATTGGTTTTATCCCCGACCTTCCCGGATACCTTCAAGGAGCCGAACACCATTTGGTAGCCTTTGTTGGGGGTGGCGGCAATCGTCACCTTCGTACCGGAGGCGACCTCGCCGCCGGAAACAATCGAACTACCCGTAGCATCGGCGGTACTCAAGGTAAGCGTACCGTTCGCCGGGTTGGCGAAGGTGACGGTGGACTGGATCTTCTCGTACTCCACCTCTACCGTGACCGGGAAGTCCGGCATGGTGAAGGTGTAGAGGTAGGCGATACCGCTACTGGCATCGGGCTTAAACGTAGCCGGTACCGTTTCGGAGGGCGTACCCGTGCGGTAAACCTTCGGGTAACCGGAAGCCATTCGGTAGCCGTCGGCGGGGGTGACGGTAATCGTCACCTCGGTGCCGGAATGCAAGGTCGTAGGGGATGTGAGGGTCTCACCGTCCGCCGAGATCGATAAGGAGGCAGATCCTTCCGCGGGAGCCTCGAAAGTCAACATGAAAGGAAGAGCGGGGTAGTCGGGACGGGCCTTCGTCTCGATCCCTTCCTGCGCCCGGGCGGTCATCGAGAAGACCGCCAGCAGGCATACGAGCCATAAACTAGTATATTGTTTCATATCAAAGCGCTATTTTATAAGTGATGTTATTGATTCGAACCATGTAAATACCGGAAGGCAAAGCCAAGCGGGTATCGCCGGGGGCGATAGAGGCGGCGTAGACGGTACGTCCGTCGGAGCGTACCACGGTAAGCGCGGCGGCCTCCCCGGAATAGACATGCAGCGCACCGTCGGCGGCCCAGATACGGACAGCGGCGGTAGCGGTAGCGATCTCGTTGGCGGTCACCACGGAGCCATCGCACACACCCACGCTACGAACCAGCGAGCGGGTGACGGCATTGGCGGTGATGTATGCCTCGAAAGGCTTCAGCACATAATCCGCCTCCTGAAGGTCGAAGCGGGTACCCTCGGCATTGAGCACGTAGATACCACGGAGCGTAAGGTTGGCGAGATTCGGGTTCGTCCGGAAGAGGAACACGCCGTTCTCGAGGGCATCGCCGGAAGCGACCGTAGCCGTAGCCGGTATCTCGATCGGCGCATCGGAGGCTGTTTGGCTAAAGGTTACCCGAGTCAAGGCTGCGTCGGCGGCCAACAGATAGGGGCTACCGGCGGTGAGATCGACCCTTTTCCCGTTAAGGACAGAGACCTCTTCCCAACCTTGGGCAACGGCCTCCTTAGCGGTGTAGCCGGTGGCGGCATAAAGGATTAGCCCACTACCATATTCCGCAGAGGCTGTCAATTCGATAGGGCTACCGAAGGTCGTCCATTTGTTATTCAGCGAACGGTTGGTTTTGAAAGTCTTGGACACCTTCAGCGCATTCGTTGTCACGACCTGCGCACCCTCCTCCAATGTCAACTCAAAGACGGACGCATTCTCGATATCGACGGTAAGCACGCCATCGGATTTAACGATGACACTCTGTGACAGGCCGGCCTCGGAGAGATTCTGATTGCCGGAGATCTCGACCTCTTTCCAATCACTCACCTCCGTAAAGGTCGTTACCCTACCATCCGCCTCGGGAGCAGGGAAGCGATCGATTGCCGTGCCTTCGCTATCGAGGCCTTTCTGCGGGATAAACGTACTAGCTTTCATCTCCCAGAGCTTATACTCCTCGCCCGCCGTAACGGTAGTGGCTAAGGTCTTGTTGTAGCGTTTTACTTCGATGGGCTGGGATGAGCGAGGCAGAAACCTTATCGTAGCGCCAGCATCTCCCGCCTCATCCGTGAACAGACATTCCATCCAAGCATTGGTAAGGGTACCGGTGTTATGGATAGCGGTGTGGGCACAATGGAAAGTGGTATAGCCATTTACCGGATCAAGCACGCTGAAGGTGCCAGAGTTATCGAGGCAGTAATGCATATCGGACGAGCTGCTGTTTTCAATGCGGAAGCTGCTGCCCGACAGCCTCAAGGTGCCTTTATTGATCAAGGTAGAGGCACCGGACGAGCCGAGGATCGAACCGGTCTGCGCAATTGTCAGATCGCAACCTTCGTTGACGGTCAAGGCAGCACCGTCGGTCGGGCGTATCGTTACGTAATTCAACGTCAGCGTCGGGTTGCCGGTAGCGGTGGCGACGATGAGCTTGTTGGCGGAAGGGCCTGGGGGTGACGATATTTTGCCGTTGAAACGGGTCTCCGTTCCGGCTCCCTTTTTATAACTCCATTTGTTGTTGGAGTAGAAGAGCATGAAGGTCATCGTATCGCTAGAAGACAAGGGCAGTGACAACAAGGACCTCAGATAGGAGGCAGACGACAAGCCGGACTGGCCGGGGATAATAGTACTCGCGTAAGCTGTAGGCAGACCGTCAGCGCCATAGCCGGCAATAGCTTTCAGTTGCGGGAGCAGGCCGTTCTCGGCGGTACCGATGGCGGTGAAGGCTTGTGTATTTTCGGGGCCTGCCCAAGCGGCGATCTCGGCGGCGACATCATCGAGGTAAGTGTCGGCACCGTTTGCCTTATCGCTACCTATGTTATCGGTAGGGACGGCTGGCGTATTATCTCCTATCGTCAGTTGGATCATGGTGCTGGCGTAGTTGTCGAGAAGGGTAACTTTATTAGTAGGTGAATCAGATCCGAGAATCCGACCGGCCTGTTTATCCGACGTATTTCCTAAGGCTTTCACGCCGGCGGTAGTTAAGGCGAGGCAATTCTTTATCGTTATATTAATGTTTCCAGCAAAAGCTTGCCCCACAATACCACCTGCGGCAGCTATCCGGCTGTCGCTGTTTGATCCTGCAGAAACAGCGCCTGTGGCAAAACAAGATTCAATCGTCGTTTTCTCAGATAGTCCGGCAATGCCGCCGGAATAAGCATTAGCAGCGGAAGATTTAGCGATTATCCACCCTGTCGAATAGCAGTGCGATATGCTACAATTACCGCTACTATAGGCTCCGATACCGCCCGCATACGCGGCATCGCTAGAACCAGAACCGGTAGCAGTAACACGGATATCCTCCGTATTGAAGCAGGAAACGATAGAAGAGCCATTATTAGTCGCTACGATTCCACCACCACGACCCATCTTTCCGGTCATAGTGACAGCTCCCCTGTTTGAACAAGCGCTAATCACCGAACCTTCAGAGTAACCGGCAATTCCACCGAGAGACCCAGAATTGCCGGTCACAGAAAAACTAACCTTGCATTGATTATGGCAATTGATGATTTTTCCATTCTTTACATAACCTGCCACGCAGCCAAGATAGTAAGCGGTGTCTTGAGCATTAGCAATAGTTGTCAAATTAATATTGTCAGATCCTGCCATCGTCAGATTCCGCACGGTCGCTCCATACAGATAACCGAAAAGGCCGATATAGTAAAACGAGGCCGAGGAGATCGTCATTCCGGTAATCGTATGGCCGCCACCATCGAAGGTGCCTTGAAAGTAGTAACGTGCATCGAAGCCTTTATAAGTCCCTATCGGTATCCAATTAGCCTCGAAGCCGCTCGCCACGCCTTGGGCAGGTTTCGCCAGCGAGATATCGTCCGCAAGCGTAACCGTACAGTCCTTGAAGCCCTCGGAGGCGGGATAGGAATCGGTATAGGTTTTATCGGCATCGGTGATTGTCTTCCCGTTATTCGTCACCCAAGCGATCCACGCGAGGCCGCAGGCGGTCTTGACGGTGTAGGTAGTGCCGGAGACGGCGACATCGGTGCCAGTCGGGCCGACATTGGCTAATTTGGCGTACTCGGGCCAGTCGGCGGGGAGAGTCGTCATGCCTGAGAAGGAGACTAATTTATCTTCCGTTGCCGTAAAGACGGTTGTTCCTTTCGAATCCATCAGTTGTTCGTTGCCCAGCCAAAGGGTGTAGCCGGTGTTCTTTGTGACGTTGATGGCGAAACCCTTCTTTTTACCGTCGGTGGTGAATTGGATAACGGGATCGAACGATTGGCCGCTGGCGTTTTTCACCTCGAGCGTCTGGCCACTCGTTGGGGCGGTGGCGAACTGCCATTGGAGGAAGGGGGATTTCACTCTAGAGCTTCCATAAATTGCGTCTCCATCTTTATCTTCCGAAGAAACCGTTACTTTCGCATCTTCGGTAGCCGAGAAAGCACCCCAATTGTCTAGAAACACAGCAACAGCTTCCGCCGTGACAGTTATCTTGCCTTTGATGGTGGTATTTATAGCAGAACTAGTAGAGTACAGATATATTCCATATGATCCAGTTCCTTCCGCGGCGATATTCAATCCGGCGGTGCCACCATCCAGAAGCAGGATGCATCCTTGGTAGTTATTAATCACATCCTTTTTCGCTTTCAGGTTACTGGCAGAGTTGCCTGTCGCTTGGATACAGAACGGTTTACTGCCCTCCAGATAAAATAATGAGCCGTCGGCAGTAGTGGAGGTCAGGTTTAGCCCATCCAATTTTAGGATCGGGTAGCTGTCAAGATTATTCGCGTCGGCTATCGCTTTCTCGCTTTTGATATTGATCGCGCCCTGCTGCCAGTTTGCGTTCGTGCCCGTCAGCGTACCGGAGAACTCGGTCTCGGTGCCATTAGTCCCGACCTTGTAAAACCAAGCGTAATCGGTCGAGCTGTTGGGTTTCAGTTTATAGGTGAGAGTTAGTTTATCAGTAATACTAGTACTAGCCACGTCAAGCGGCTGTGTCTGCGCTTGCGCTCCTGCCATTGCCGGCCCCCATAGGGCCAGCGTCAGGATACAGAACATCCGCACGGCGGCCCGGAGGGAGAGCCGCGCGGATATCTTTCTAGAAAGATAAAATTCGTTCATATGGATTCGATTTTAAGTGTTTGACAATTTGCTAGGCTCAGATCTCGTCCGGGCTCTCGCTATCGCCGCCGGGGTTCTCGGGGTCGGGCGCAGGGTCGGGTGTGGGATAAGGCTTGTCGTCGGACTTGGAGGGGCTGGTGGGGCCTCCCTTGGCGGCGATGAGGTTCTTATACTTGCGGAAGATCTGGTTCACGGTGTCGATGAAGGCGTTGATGGCCTCGGTAGGCTCGAGCACGGCATAGGCGTTGACACGCTGGATGATGAGGTCGAGGGTCTCGTCGGTCGCCTTGCGGGCCTTGGTGGTATCGGTCTTCACACGGGCGGAGTACTCGTCGGTGCGGGTGATGTCGAGGGCCTTGTAGGCATCGTTCAAGGTTTTCAACTGGGCCACGTAGGTGTCGAGGCGGAGGGTCTTGAGGGCTTCCGATACGTCGGCCTTGGCGAAGTCGAGTAGCAGGCCGTCGATCAGGGCGGTCTCCTCGGCGTAGGCCTTGGCGTAGATCTTGTCGTAGGCCCGCAGCACGCTGTCTACCAGCAGGGCGGAGGTACGCAGGGTCTCGTCGGGGCATACCTTATAGGAGCCGTTCATGGAGTAGATGAACTGGAGGGTCTTGTCGCGCTCCTTGTCTTTCGCCTCCAGCTGGGCGGTAGAGGCGCTCTTGGTGACGCGGTTCACGCACTCCGCCTCCCGGTCGATGCATTCCTTGTAACCCGGGGCGAAGGCCTCCAGATGGAGGGCGGCCGCGGTCGCGTCCGAGATACGGGCGTAGATCTCGTTGTTCATACTCATGTGGCCGGCGTTGGTCAATGCGGTCTTCGCTACCGATCCGATTTGTTTCGCTAAACTCATACTGTTTGTTGTTTTTTCGTTAATACTTTCCTCTTGTCTTCCGATTTAAGGCTCCTACAAATATAAGATAATTCCTTTGATAATCATCGATTTCCCTCCCAAATAACGCCTACGGGCGTCGAAATCGCTCCCGAGACATCGGAAAGGACCGCTATGGTCGTAAGGATCGCTCCGGACGCCTCGGGAGAGGCCACTACGACCATAGGGATCACTCCCGAGGCTTCGGGAGGGGCCGTTACGGTCGTGGGGATCGTTCCGGAGGCCTCGGGAGGGATGGCTACGGTCGTAGGGATCGTTTCCGAGGCATTTCGCTAGTCCGTCGCTTTCGTAAACCGGATCGGCCAGTCCAATGCCTTGGTGGTGTAGACCGGGAAGATCCATTGCTTATGGTTGGTCGCCTTGTTCCGGCCAAACCAGCTGTCGCCCTCGTTGAGGTCGTTCTCTTGGTCCACCCCGAAGCGGTACGGCGGGTTCTCGCTCTTCAATTTATACTCCTTGCTTCCCCAATAGGCCGGGAATTGCTCGTCGATGGAGTAAGGAAGCGTCATGTCGGTACCGGGCGAGGTGGCGATCACGTAGTATAGGTCATCGCTCTTCCCCTTGCGGGCGATGCCCACGCCGGAGACCGGTTCCTTATGGCTGTCGTCGGGCGAGAACTTCAAGCAAACGTAATGGTTATCGATCGCGTCCCACATCATTCCCGATTCGGCGTCCTGCCCCCGCGGTTCGAAGCCGTGCTTGCGGGCGTCGTCCTCCTTCATGAAGCGCATGTGGTAGATGGGGCAGCACTCGTCCTTGAAGTCGAGGGCTACCCACCAGAGCTGGTCGGCGTTATCCCCCACGTCGAGGTACTCGTGGGCCGAGGTATCGAGCATCTTGCCGATCCGCGAGTCGTTCGGTCCCTTGGTATTCAGCACCAGCGGGCTGTAGATGCGCTCCTTGCCGTCCGGCCCGGTGAAGACACGTTGTCCGGCGGGATCCCCGTGATTGTCCTTCCCGGTACGCATCATGAAGTCGGCCAGGATCAGCTGCGGTTTCTTGGCCAGCTTCGAACGCGCCTCCACGTAGGGGTCCAGATATTTCTTCAGCGCGTCTTGCCGCGCGTAGTTCTTCGTCAGGTAATACAGGGGGACCAGGAAGCAACGGGTGGTATCGCCCCTCGGGCCGTAGCTTACGAGGTGGAGGTTGCTGTTCTCGTCGGCGATGGACTTGTCCCAGCTCTCGAAGTCCACGGAAGCGTTGCCGCCGGTGATGATCATGATGCTCTCCTCGGACATATGCTCGTTCAGCTCCGACTTCGTATAGCCGCCCCCGGCGCCGATCTTGCCGCTGTGGGTACCCATCACGCGGTAGTAGGTCTGGAGCCAGTTCTCGTTCTCTCCCGCCGGCGACGACGACTTGGCGGAAAGCTCCGCCTCGGCGGCGAACACCGTCTCGTCGTAATAGAGGTTCTCCTTCCGGCTGTAGATATAGGTATAGCTCCCGCCGAAGACACCGCCCACCAGCACGTGGGTGCCGTAGGTATCGTATAGATCGTAGATGCCCTTCTGCGTGTTGCCGTATCGCTTGTAGAGGTCGCTATTGGTTTCGTTCAGCAAGCGCGAGGCGGTCGTGGTGAGGAACGGCAGGAAGACGTCGGGATCGCTGGCGGAGGTATAGATGGCGGTGGCCATATGCAGCTCCACCATCGGCTTGACATGCACGTCCACGTGATACTCGAAGCGGTTGGACGAGGTCTGGTTATGCTGGAACCGCTGGTCGAAGGAGCCGGAGAAGAGTTTCGACCTCGTAGGCGTAGGAGCGCCTTGGTTCGTGAAGCCGAGGCTGCTCACCGAGATGCCGAGCTCCTGCCACATGTTGTCCACCATCTCCTCGTAGTCCACGCCGGAGCGTTCCCGTCCCCACGACTCGGCGTGGGGGGTCTTCACGAAAGCCTCCGTGCCGTACATCAGGTCGAAATCTAGGAAAGGCTCGCTAGGGGCGGCGAAGATATCGCCCGCCGTGTTCACCGTCTTGCCCACGTTGTGCATATAGCTCGGGGCGTTATCCGACGCTGAGCTTTCCAGCTTGGGTTGCGACACGAGGAAGAGCGTGTCCGTCGCCGCCTCCCACGACTTGCTGGCGATCCCCCGCAGGGCGATCTTCTCGAGGAAAGGCTTACGCTCCACCTCCTTCTTGAGGTTGAGCACGAGGAAGCGGCTCTCGGCCCCCTGCCTCATCTCCCAATCGAAATACTTGCCGCTGAACTCGAAGTCGCGGATACGATCATCGTGCACCGGGATGGCGATCTCGCCCTCCCACGGATGGATGATGAACAGCCGGTTGCCGTCCGACTCGTCGGAGAGGTTGAACTCCGCCACACGCTGGGGGACGTACACTTCCGTGTCGTCGTCGGAACATCCCGTGAGGAAGGCCGACACCACCAGCGTCAAAATACCGAAAAATAAAGATTCTCTTCTCATACTGATTCTTCTTAGATAAAGGTGTATACTCTATATTATAATGTAGGGAGTTCGCCTCCCCATGACCCTATTCGATCGCCCGTACCCATTCGTCCATGCCCTTGGCGGCCTCCGGCGGCATCTTCTGTTTCAGCCGGTAGCGGGTGGTGTGCAAGCTTCCGATGGAGATAGACATCTTGTCGGCGATCTCCCGGTTGCTCAGGTTCATCTTGATCAGCATGCAAAGCGTTTCCTCCGCCGGCGTGATCCCCGGCACCCGCTCCCTAAGCGTCGGCAGGAAACCCGGATACGACGCCCGGAACGATCGGTGGAACGATCCGTTCCCTTTTCGCTCCGGATCGGCGGGAAGGCACGAGGCCAGCAGGTGCTCCTTCCGTATCGGGCACTCGGCGGCGTGACGCTCCAAGTGTTCCGACAGTACGTCGAACCGCTCGTCGATCCGCCGGCGCAGATGCTTCCATGCGAACACCCAGCAGCCCCCGCAGAGGAGGAGCGCCAGCATCCCGCACATCATCAAAATCCGTAAGTATGACCCTTCCATTACTACTTCGTTTTTGTTTCTCAAAGGAAACCATTCCTATCCTTATACGACAAATTCTTTTTTGAGCAATCCGCTCAACAAGTCCTCAACAACGGCCTTATCCGCACGAAATGCGATCATCAATTTAATTGACACGCCGCTCGGGGCACCGGTGGTACGGACAAGTCAAAGGTACGCCGCCGGGCCTTCGGACGGATAAAAAACCAATAGATGATTCAATCGATTTATACCCCGGGACACGCTATTTTCCATGAAAAACGGCGTATATTCGCGATAAACCATAAAATCCTACGCAGATGAGAGACATCACGCATTTCCTGCTAGCCACCCTCCTCTCGCTAGCCACCCTCGCTTGCCGGCACGACACGCCTCCCGCGGACGGCTCCCTCTCCCGGCAGCTTCCGCCCGATACCAAGGAGATACTCCGGCAGCTCAACGACCGCGACAACCGGGAGGAGGCCTTGCGCCTCGCCGACAGCCTCGCCGCTCTTCCCCCTTCCGACGACCCGTGGCTAGAGATCCGTATCGCCCAAGCGGTAGCCAACACGCTCTATAAATTCCGCCGCGACCCTTCGGATGCGATCCGTGTGCAAGAAAGGGCCCTCGCCGTCTATCGCCTCCACCCCGATGCCGCCGACGATCCGGCCGACCTGCTCTCTACCCTCGGCCATTATTACCGCCGCAAGGGAATGCGGGAAAAAGAGGTGGAAGTCATACAGGAAGCCATGGACTGGTGCGTAGCCCACCCCGAGAAGCTCAACCGGGGTTTCGTCTACACCTTCGCCGACCTCTCCTCCACCTATAGCGACCTCGGATTGTACGACAAGGCTATGGAGGCCATCTCACGCTCCATCGACTACTCCCTCCAGTTGGATAGTTTTACCATCAGCGACCTCTACCGGATGAAAGCCGGGATATTCTGGGAGCTGGAACAGCACGACTCTACCTTATATTACGCACGGCAGGCCTTAAAGAGAGGGGAGGAGCTGAAAGAGAACGCCTATGTCCTCGCCGCCAAAAACATACTTTACAATTATTACTACGAATATGTGCCCGACTCTATCCCTGCCGCCCTCGAAGGGTACAAGGAATTGATAGAAGAGGAAGAAGCGATCTCCGCGGGGTATCAAGATCTTTTCAAATTCATGCTGGGGGCCTGCCTCGTACGCGACGGAAAGCCGGAAAAAGGCTTCCCCCTGATGGAAGAGGCCTACGCTCTCTACAAGAAATACGAGGCGAACGATATGATGGATTGGACCGGACGGCATTTGCTCAACCTTTACGCCCAACAAAAGAAGGGAGACAAGATGGCTGAGATCTACCCGGAATACAAGGAGATACACGACTCGTTGCAACTGGCGGAGAAACAGCGGTACGCCATTGGTGCCAACGTACGCTACGAGACCGGACGGAAGGAGCAGGAGAATCGGGTCTTATCCGCCGAAGTGGCCTTGAAGGAACGTTCGCTCGTTTATACGCGCGTCATCCTGATCCTAGCCATTTGCCTGCTGACCGGGATCATTGTCTACGCACTCCAACGTCGCCGGCTTCACCAACGTGAGCGGGAGATCCAGCGTCAACGGCTGGATAATCTCCTCGCTACCCAACAAGAACTGAACCGCCGCAATGAGCGACTGAGCGCCGAGCTGGAGCAAGCCGCCCATAACGAGGTGATCGACAGCGTACGCCAGAAGCTCAACCCCTCCTTGCTGAGCGGCGAGGACGAGTTGCGGTTCCGCCAATCCTTCGCTGCCCTGTACCCTCGCTTCCTGCCCGGCTTGCGTAAGGACTTCCCGGAACTGACCAAATCCGACGAACTGCTCTGCATGCTGATCTACCTGAAGCAGAGCACGGACGAGATCTCGTTGGCCTTGGGCATCTCCCGTCCCAGCGTCAACTCCGGACGCAGCCGTATCCGCAAGAAACTTGGATTGCTGAAAGAGGAATCCTTGGACGAATTCCTGCAAAAAAGATAATCCCTCCTTTCCGGCGGCTGCCACCCGAAGGTGGCATGCTCGCCGGAAAGGAGGGGATCAAGGGCGGATCAAGTACGAACCGCTACGCATAGCCGATAAAGGCCGCTTATAAAGTTGTCAGATAATTTTTCAGCGGATTGGAGTACATCTCTAAGATCTTCTTACGTAAGAACGCCTCATCCTTGTTCGGAAGGACGATCTTATCCAATTGTCCTTGCAAGTATTCCTCGAATTGCTTCTTATCCTTCGGACCATAATGTTCTTGGAAACGACGAGTGCCGTTCAGTAAGTCATACGCCACGTAATTGCACGGATAGAAACGATAGTTCTTATAGATCTCCCGGTCGATAACGGATGCGATAGCGCTTACCAGCTCATTCTTCTCCATATCCTTGTCCAGTTTAGCCAAGGAATCATTGATCGGGGAAGTAATCGTAAAGTGGACACGACCCTTATTGTTCAAGATACCCGTTTCCATGCTCAATAGATCATCCCGCTGGCATTTCACGAAATCCGGATCATCCCGCTTCATCTGAAATTCTTTCGCCTTCAAAAAATCGCAAGGATCAAACTCGTAGGAGATAGCGACCGGTACGATATTCAAGTCCATCAAATTCAACAACAGATTATCCTTATCGCCGCCGATACTCAACATCTTCAATACGCTACCCTGCGTACGATCGTCCGAGTCCTTGGCACGTCCCTCACGCTGGGCGATCCATACAGACTCGTTCACATTCTTGATCGCATGATGGATATAGGCGGAAAGCGTCTTGCTGACCTCCAACATCTGACGAACAGAAACACCACGCTTCACAATAAAGCTATTGTTCAAGCGTACCAATGTCTCGATCCACGGACGGATTAAAAGATTGTCGCCGATAGCGACCTGCGTCATACCATACCCCACATCATATAACATGACATTCAAGAAGGAGGCATCCAATACGATATCCCTATGGTTCGAGATAAACGTACAGGCCGCCTTATCTTTCGGCAGACGGCTACGCCCTGAGATAGTAAGCGAGAAAGTAGTATTTTTCGCCACCGTCATTACAGCGTCATAGGCCAGAGTAGATTTAAACTCCTCCTTCGTCTTGCAAGCACGCATGGCAACTGAGAATTCCTCCCAATTCAAATTCGGCTTTATGTAACGTAAAGCCCGCTCGAAATCCTCATTGGCGACCAATTTTTCAATCGCGTCCTTCACCTCACTGTTGTTCAGCGGACGGATGTCGTCGAAATTAGGGGAAACTGTTTCTGTATCCATATCTATTCATTTTGTTTTTCTGTTTTTGAGTTCGTCTTCAATAATGTCTGTCATGACATCCTTTATATCCAATCCCGCCGCACGTACTTGCTGTGGGATAAAGCTGGTAGCCGTCATTCCCGGTGTCGTGTTTATTTCCAGTAAGACAGGCTCCCCGTCTGCCGGAATAATATAATCCACACGAATCAGTCCTTTGGCGCCCAATATATCGTAGATCCTTGATGTCTTGCGCTGTATCAACTCCGTCAACTCGGCGGAGATACGGGCCGGAGTGATCTCGTCCACCTGCCCGTTATACTTTGCGTCGAAATCGAAGAATTCGTTATCCGTAACCACTTCGGTCAAAGGAAAGACAACCTCTTTACCCTCCACCTTATAGCAACCGCATGTCACTTCCGTTCCATCGATAAAGCGCTCGAGAATCACCTCACGTCCTTCCCCAAACGCCTTAGCGATAGCGGGCTGGATAGCGGAGACCTCTTTCACCTTCGTCACGCCAAAACTACTACCCCCATCGTTTGGTTTCACGAAAATAGGCAAACCCAAACGAGTCACGACTTCTTCGTCCGTAATAGTCTCTCCCTTGAATAAATGAATGGATGCGGCAATTTTTACACCAAAGTCTTTCAAGTAATGATTACATACGTATTTATTGAATGTCAAAGCGCTCACCAGCATCCCGCAAGACGAGTAAGGCATACCGATCATATCGAAATATCCTTGTAAACGTCCGTCCTCGCCCGGAGTACCGTGTATCGTTATATAAGCGAAGTCAAAATGCCTCGTCACGCCATTCTCCTTGAAGCTAAAATCATTCTTATCAATTGGTGTATGTTCCCCGCTAGGAAGTATAACCGCCCACTCATCCCTCTTAACGATGGCAATATATAAATTATATTTGTCTTTATCAATAAAAGAGTAGATTCCGTCCGCACTTTTTAATGAAATAACGATCTCGGAGGAATCTCCCCCTGCTACGATAGCGATGTTCTTTTTCATTTTTATAGTTCTTTAGTGTTCGCGTATACACGCCATCTGTCGATCAGCTGCTGCATATCGGAAGGAATCTCGGAATCGAAAAACATCTCCTCTCCCGTAGTAGGATGAACGAACCCCAACGTCTTAGCATGCAAGGCCTGACGTGGACAAATAGCGAAACAGTTTTGCACGAACTGTTTATATTTAGTAAAAGTTGTTCCTTTCAAGATATCATGTCCGCCATACCGCTCATCGTTGAAAAGCGTATGACCGATATATTTCATATGTACACGGATCTGGTGCGTGCGCCCCGTCTCCAGACGGCACTCCACCAAACTCACGTAGCCCAAGCGTTCCAATACGGTGTAATGGGTGACGGCAGTCTTGCCTTGATCGCCTTCCGGGAAGACGGTCATTTGCATACGGTCACGAGGGTCACGGCCGATATTTCCCTCGATACGCCCCTCATCCTCTTGAACGATGCCCCATACCAAGGCACGGTATTTACGTTTGGTTGTCTTGTTGAAGAACTGCAGGCTTAGGTTACTCTTGGCCTCCGGGCGTTTAGCCACCACCAATAAGCCCGACGTATCCTTATCGATACGGTGTACCAAGCCTAAACGAGGATCGGAAGGATCATAATAGGGATCATCCTTCAAATAATAAGCCAAGGCATTCACCAACGTACCGGTATAATTACCGTGACCGGGATGTACGACCAAGCCTGCCGGCTTATTCACCACCAGCAAATCATCGTCCTCATATACTATATTCAAAGGGATATCTTCGGGGATAATCTCCAGTTCCCGGCGTGGGCGATCCATCACGACAGAAACCACATCCAAAGGTTTCACCCGGTAATTACTTTTCACCGGCTTATCGTTCACCAAGATACAACCCGCCTCAGCCGCCAATTGGATGCGGTTACGGGTAGCGCCCATCATACGGTCTACCAAGAACTTATCCACCCGGAGCAGGGATTGCCCCTTGTCCGCTACGAAACGGAAATGCTCATACATCTGGCTCGACGATGTTTCGTCTTCTTCCGGCATCAACAGGTCGTCTACCTGTTCATCATCCATATCGTCCAAAAACTCGTCCATTCCCTTAAAACCAGTTTTCTATATCACTATCCAATGGTTCTACCGGAATACTATCCAAAGCCAATGAGTCGGGAAGCATATTCGGATCGCCACTGCTTACTTTCAATACCAGATGAGCGGTCAACGGTACATGTTCCCCTTTGAGCAAGGTACGCCCGTTTAACTCCACCCCCATCGCCAAATCTTTATAATCGCCCGGCACATACTCTATCTCGACCGACGAGAAGCCACGGGCCCGCAGCAAGGCATACGCCTGACGGAAAGATAAGTCTTCCACCTCCGGTATCACGGCCATCTGGGAGGTCAACGCGTTAATCGTAACAAAGACGATCCGCCCCTCTTTCACCTTCGATCCGACACCGGGAACCAACTCCACGATGGAGCCCGGAGCCACATCTTTCGAGAATACGGAATCGATCACGTTATAGCGTAGCTTATTATTCCCGAAAAACTCGGCGGCGTCCTCTAGCTTCATTCCTTTCACGTCCGGAACGACCACCGCTTGATTATGGCGGGTATAAGAATCCAGCCA
>ULRR01010536.1_pt1 | contig 18472 bp, 10 predicted proteins | sample 1955651 | NCBI WGS metagenome assembly ULRR01 (sample SAMEA4835688, study PRJEB28245) | human gut metagenome | biome: gut microbiome; material: fecal sample | place: Denmark | collected 2008
CGGCCGATGTCATGCAGATATGCATGCTCCGGTCCAATGCCCGGGTAGTCAAGGCCTGCGGAAATCGAGTAAACCGGTGCGATCTGACCGTATTTATCCTGGCAGAAGTAGGATTTCATACCGTGGAAGACGCCGAGTGTTCCGGTTGCAATGGTTGCTGCAGTCTCTGCGGTGTTGACGCCGCGTCCTGCTGCCTCGCATCCGATCAGGCGGACATTTTTGTCATTGATGAAGTTATAGAACATACCCATCGCATTGCTTCCGCCGCCGACGCATGCCATGACGGCTTTCGGGAGTTTTCCTTCTTTTTCGAGGATCTGCTCTCTTGCCTCTTTGCTGATGACAGCCTGGAAATCGCGGACGATGGTCGGGAACGGATGCGGGCCCATAACGGAACCGAGAACGTAGTGGGTGTCATCGACACGTGATACCCACTCGCGCATCGCCTCATTGACGGCATCTTTTAAGGTCATAGTTCCGGTAGTAACGGCATTTACTTTTGCACCGAGAAGCTCCATCCGGTATACATTGAGGGCCTGACGGTCGGTGTCTTCTTTTCCCATGAAGATCTCACACTCAAGTCCCATCAGCGCTGCTGCCGTTGCGGTTGCCACACCGTGCTGGCCGGCTCCGGTCTCTGCGATGACACGGGTTTTTCCCATTCTTTTTGCGAGGAGGCACTGTCCGAGCACGTTGTTGATTTTGTGGGCTCCGGTGTGGTTCAGATCCTCTCGTTTGAGGTAAATTTTTGCTCCGCCGAGATCCTTTGTCATTTTCTCTGCGTAGTAGAGAAGGGACGGGCGGCCCGCGTAATTTTTCAGCAGGTCATCGAGCTCCTGGCAGAACTCCGGATCGTTTTTATAATAATTGTACTGTTTTTCCAAATTGATAATTTCATTCATCAGAGTTTCCGGTATGTACTGGCCTCCGTGAATACCAAATCTTCCGTCAGACATGTCTTATCCTCCTTATGCATTCTGTGATTTTTTTCGGGTCCTTTACGCCGTCTGTCTCGACACCGCTGCTGATGTCGACGGCGAAGGGATGTGTCTGTAAAATCGCCTGTTCCACATTTTCGGCGTTCAGGCCTCCCGCAAGGAAATACGGGCGGTCCATGTTTCTGATCAGTGACCAGTCGAACGATTCGCCGGTACCGCCTTTTCCGTGGTCGAGAAGGATGTAATCGGCGCTGCTTTTTTTCGCCTTTTCGACGTCCTCCCTGGTTTTGATGGAAAATGCCTTGATCAGTTCCCCGCCGGTGCGGAACCGGAGCGAATGGATATATTCTTCACTCTCATTTCCGTGGAGCTGTGCCAGATCGATGACGCCCTCTTCGAGGTATCCTGCGACAATCGCCGGAAGCTCGTTCACAAAGACGCCGACCGCCTGGATTTCAGGATCCAGATAGCGCCGCAGCGTCACGGCATGTTCTTTTGTAATCTGTCTGCGGCTTTTTGCAAAGACAAAACCGACATATTCGGGCTTCAGCTCATTCACCGCATCGATGTCTTCCAGCCGTGTGAGCCCGCAGATTTTGATTCTGGTCTGTTCTTCCATAACGTTTGACTCCCCGTGCGCTCTGTTTTGTTTTGCACACTTACGTTACCACTTTAACACATTGAAGAGAGTTTTTCAAGCTCTGCTTTTTTGTTGCTGCTCCGCATCAGCGTTTCGCCGATCAGAACGGCATCGGTTTTATTCTGATACAGTCTTCCGACATCCTCCGGCGTTTTGATGCCGCTCTCGGATACGAAAACAATGTTTTCCGGAACAAGCTCCCGCAGCCGCTCACTGTTGTGGATATCGACCGTGAAATCTTTTAAGTTGCGGTTGTTGACACCGATGATCCTTGCTCCGGCGCGCATGGCCTGTGCAACCTCCGCCTCATCGTGGGCTTCCACAAGAGCGGAAAGGCCGAGGGAATGCGCTGTTTCCAGATATTCTTTTAAGGTTTCCTCCGGCAGCAGCGCACAGATCAGAAGGACAGCGGTGGCTCCGAGCACCTTTGCCTCGTAGATCATATAGGGATCCACGGTAAAATCTTTCCGCAGAACCGGGATGGATACGGTTTCTGCAATTTTTTTTAAATAACGCTTATCGCCTTTGAAGTATTCCGGCTCGGTCAGGCAGGAAATGGCGGAGGCACCGGCCGCTTCATATTCCTTTGCGATCTCCAGATAGGGGAAATCTTCTGCGATGATGCCCTTCGACGGGGAGGCTTTTTTTACCTCGCAGATAAAGGATATGCCCGGCTTTTTCAGCGCCTGTTCAAACGGGAATCCGGTGTCCGGGTTCATCGCCGTTGCCTTTTCTTTCATTTCTGCAAGAGAACACTTCTCTTTTTCTGCAGCGACACGTTTTCTTGTGGCTTCTGCAATCGTTTCCAGTATCATATGTTTATTCCTTTTCTGCCAATTTGTTGGTGAGTGACACAAACTCTTCGAGTTTTTTCTGTGCTTTTCCGCTGTCGATCAGCTCCTCTGCCAGTTTTACAGCATCCTGCATCGGGATTTCTTTTGCTACATGAAGGGCTGCGGCGGCATTCAGGACAACAGCGTCTCTTACCGGGCCTTTCTTTCCTGCAAGAATTTCTTTCGTAATTTCAGCATTCTCCTGCGGAGTTCCGCCGACCAGCTCTTCTTTGGTGCAGCGGGTCATGCCGAACTCTTCCGGTGTGATGACGTATTCCTCAAACGTTCCGTCCTTGATCTCGCAGACGCTTGTCGGTGCGCTTAAGGAAATTTCATCGAGGCAGTCCTGGCCGTAGACAACCATGCCGCGTTTGACACCAAGATTGGAGAGAACTTCTGCCATCGGACGGACAAGTGCTTCCTCGTAGACACCCATCACCTGCATCGTGGCTGCTGCCGGGTTGGTCAGCGGTCCGAGGATGTTGAAAATGGTCCGGATGCCGAGCATCTTGCGGACCGGTGCCACGTATTTCATGGACATGTGGTATTTCTGTGCGAACAGGAAACAGATTCCAAGTTTTTCCAGAACTTCTTTGTTTTTCTCCGGCTCCAGGTCGATTTTGACGCCGAGCGCTTCGAGACAGTCGGCTGCGCCGGATTTGCTCGATGCGGCGCGGTTTCCGTGTTTTGCAACTGCGACGCCGCCTGCAGAGATCACAAGGGATGCTGTTGTGGAGATGTTGAAGGAATTGGATTTATCTCCGCCGGTTCCGACGATTTCCAGAACATCCTTGTCATGTTCCATGTGAACACCGTGCTTTCTCATGCCGTTGGCACATGCGGTGATCTCTTCGATTGTCTCGCCTTTCATCGTCATGGCAGTTAAAAATGCGCTGATCTGGATCGGATCGGCTTTTCCTCCCATGATTTCATCCATGGCGCCCTCTGCCATCTCGTAGGTTAAGTTCTCTTTATTTACCAGTTTTACAATCGCTTCCCGAATCATATTCTGTTCCTCCCTTTCTTTGCTGTCCTGTGATCTATCTTGTAATTTTTAAGAAGTTTTCTACCATCTGTCTGCCCTGCGGGGTCAGAATGGATTCCGGATGGAACTGGACTCCGTAGATCTTTTTCTCACGGTCCTCGACTGCCATGACCTCGCCATCTGCAGTTCTTGCCGTTACCTTTAAGGTTTCCGGCAGTGTCGCTTCATCAGCTGCGAGGGAATGGTATCTTGCAACCGGAACGGTTTCCGGCAGCCCCTGGAATAATTCCGAGGTAAGATCCAGCGTTGTCTCAGACTGTTTGCCGTGCATCAGCTGTTTCGCATAGGTGACGGTCGCGCCGTACGCGGCACAGATTGCCTGATGGCCGAGGCAGACACCGAGGATCGGGATCTCGCCGCCTAATTTTTCTACAATCTCCATGCATCGGCCTGCCTGCTCCGGACGGCCCGGTCCGGGAGATAAGATGATGGATGCCGGTGCCAGTGCGCAGATTTCGTCGATCGTCATCTCGTCGTTCCGGATGACCTTCATGTCCGGATTGATCGAACCGGCGAGCTGATACAGGTTATAGGAAAAACTGTCATAATTATCTACCAGCAGTATCATAAGTTACTTCCTCCTTCTGCCTCTGCAAGTGCGACCATCACGGCCTTTGCTTTGTTGATGCATTCCTGATACTCTTTTTCCGGTACGCTGTCGGCTACAATGCCGGCACCGGAGCGGACGAACACTTTTCCGTTTTTCTTAAACGCAAGCCGGATTGCGATGCAGGTGTCCATATTTCCGGTGAAATCCAGATAGCCGATCGCACCGCCGTAAATGCCGCGCTTGTTGTTTTCCAGCTCGTTGATGATCTGGCAGGCACGGAGCTTTGGTGCACCGGAGAGGGTTCCGGCCGGGAGAACGGAATCGATGGCATCGACTGCGGTCTTGTCTTTCCGAAGCTGTCCTTTTACGGTGGAACCGATGTGCATGACGTGGGAGTAACGCTCGATTGACATGTATTTTTCTACTTCCACGGTTCCGAAATCACAGATCTTTCCAAGATCGTTTCTTCCCAGATCGACCAGCATATTGTGCTCGGCACGCTCTTTTTCATCGGCGAGGAGTTCTTTTTCCAGCCGCTGGTCTTCTTCATAGCTCTTTCCTCTCGGCCGCGTTCCGGCAAGCGGGAAGGTCCGGACCTCTCCGTCCTCGACTTTTACGAGAGTTTCCGGGGATGCACCGGCGATCTCGACATCATCACTCGAGAAGTAGAACATGTACGGCGACGGGTTCGTCGTGCGGAGGACGCGGTACGTATCGAGGAGGCTTCCCTCAAAATCAGCTTCGAGCCGGTTGGAGAGAACGAGCTGGAAGAGGTCTCCCTCGTGGATATAATGTTTGACCGGCTCGACTTTCTCACAGTACGCTTTCTCATCGAAGAGCGGGCGGAACTCGGATTTCAGGTGGCCGGCTTTCGTCTCGGCCGGTTTTCCGAAGCGGATCAGCTCTTCCATTTTTTCGAGTTCCTGTACGGCTTTTTCGTAATTTTCTTCGAGATTTTCGGTTTCGATATTAATCATCAATACGATTTTCTGACGGTAATTATCATAGGCGATGACCTTATCGAACAGCATCAGGTCGACATCTTTGAAATGTTCCTGATCTTCTGCGTCCAGCTTTAAGGTCGGCTCGCTGTACTTGATGTAATCGTAAGAGAAGTATCCGACGAGGCCGCCGGTGAAGGTCGGCAGTGTCGCGATCTTCGGACTTCTATTTTTCTCAATCAGGGTTTTGATGACGGCTCCCGGATGGGCTGTCTTTGCAGTCAGCCGGATCTGTCCGGTCGGAAGCTGTTCTTCGTGGCTTTCCGGAATATCTTCTACTTTTTTCATCTCTGCCGCATCGGCGGTGATTGTCAGGTTTCCGTTGACACAGGTGAGTTCCAGCGACGGATCGTAGCCGAGAAAGGTGTATCTTCCCCACTGTTTTTTATCCTCCACGCTTTCAAGCATATAGCAGTGGCTGCTGACGCCCTGCAGGACTTTCAGTGTTTCTACTGGTGTACGGATATCCGAATAAATTTCTCTGCTTACCGGGATTTTCCGAAAAGCTCCCGATACGGCTGCTTTTGAAATTTCTTCTAACGTCATCTGTTTCATCTTGTTATCTCCTCTCCTTGTGTCTGCAAAGGCTGTCATCAACACTGGTCCTCAGAACTAATTTCTGATATACAAAAAACCGCCCCCGGCAAAGAATCACTTTGTTCTTTGCCAAGGGCGGGTATATTTTTATACTCGTGGTGCCACCTTGTTTTGCGATTGCTCACACACTCTGCAGAATACGATCATATTCCTGGCAACTAACGTATGCCTGCACGTTACAGAATACTCAGACGGTTTCCCGCTTTTCCCTGTACCCTCCGTGGTCCATTTGCTGATCCGCTTTCTGTCCGGCTTCCACCTGCCCGGGCTCTCTGTGAGTGCGCTTCCAACGTTATCTCCACTTCATCGGTTTCGAAGTATTTATTTTTTTCTTATGCGCTGTATTATAGTCCCATTCTTTTTTGCTGTCAAGTAATTTTTTTGTTCTTTTTGTTCAAAGTCCGGTATTTTTATGATATTCCCGTGTCCACGCCGCAAGAGCTTCGTCCAGATCGCGCGGGAGCTCGACCTGCATTGCCTCGGTGATCTGGCGGTCCATCTCCCGTTTCGTCTCGGCGTCCACTTTCCGCTCGGTGCACATCTGCTCATAGGCGTCCTGTCCTTTGCTCATGTAGACCGCAAACAGCCAGCTCTTTAACGCTGCTTTCGTGTGCAGCTCCTCATTTGCTTTCTGAAAACACGTAAGTGCTTCATTCATCTGGAACAGACTTGCGTAGGCACAGCCCATGTTGTTGTAAATACTTCCGGTGAACTGGCTTCCCATGTTGGTTTCGTTTTCCTCGGTATCTTTCAGCGTTTCCTGGTAAACCTGGATCGCATTGATATATTTTTCGTGGTCGACAAGGTAGTCTCCCTTGATTTTTTTCCGCACAATCTCCGGCTGCTCCTCGAACCGTTTCAGGCGCTCATTCATCTCACGGAACTGATCGTGGGAAAGATAATTGATCTCCTTGAAGATCGGCAGGATAAACTCACCGATGTTCTTTTTCTCCTCCAGAAGGACGTAGAGACGCTGGTACAGTCTTCTTAAGTGGAGTTCTTCTTTCATCCACACCAGCAGCTGCTCGTTAATGATGGTCTCGTCCAGCAGATAGATGTTGTGGTACAGATAATAGCACAGTTCCTCGATGGAATAAATATTTGTGCTGATGTTGGAAATATAATACGGATTTTTCGCCCGTTTGACCTGACATAAAATATAACCGCTCATCGTTTACACCTCCCCCATCGTCTCGTGCCAGATTTTGTGGCTTGCCGGGAACATATCGCCAAAACCTAAATCCTCTGCGGTGATCTGACACGTAACCGGAGAATCATACTCCAGACGCAGACGGATCCGTGTTGTCTTCGGCGGCCGTTTGGGCAGCCCGTCCAGCTTCATGGTATAGCGGTTTCGTTTTCCGCTTTCCATGGAGCTCACAACAAATTCCAGCTCCTCCGTTCCGTCGAGGATCAGCTCACATTCTTTTTCTGCTTCATACCAGTTCACACCGGCTGCAATCAGCGCATAGTATGCCGGAGAACCATTGATCGTCATCTCCATGCCGATGTTGTAGCGCACGAGGTCATTTCCGAGGAAGAGATAGCCCTTTAAGCGGCGCTCCTCCACTTTTTCGCGCGCGGAAAAGCAGGCGCCCTGTGCAAACAGGTTCGTTCCGCCGAAGATTCTTCTCTGGTTTTTCTTTAACTGACGCAGAGAGTTGTCTGCCCAGGCAAGGTCGAACTCCTCACTCACCAGAAATACGCTGGAATAAATTTCATTCCCCATCGCTTCTCCCATCAGATGGCAGAAATCGCGGTCGCGCTCCATCGGCTCGATCGAAAGTGCGGCTTTTGGCCCCCGTTTTACGGTCACAGTTGCCGGCTTCGTTTTACGGCTGATGGAAAGTTCAGAAAACGATGCTTCCTCATCTTTCAGGAAAAACAGACCGACTTTACGGCTCCAGAGCTCCGGCTTCTGGTTCAGCACATGGCAGTAAAAGCTCTCGTCATGCTCCTGCAGGTAGGCTCTGCCACGCGGAAGTCCGATTATCTTGTATGCTTCACGCACATTTTCCACAAATGGACGGGTCAGATGGCCCGTGGTGATCATCATCGCCTGGATCTGCTGGTCCGGGCGCTCGATGCCGATCATCTTCAGTGCTTCGCGAAGGAACGTGCCAAGGACTTCTCCCGGCGTGTAATCCCGGTTTTCGATCTGGCAGATGCGGGATCCCATGCAGATCTCGTACAGATTGTCCAGCCAGATGCCGTTTTCCGCGTGAGCAGATTTTTCTGCATCCGGTCCTGTTTTCCACGTTTCCTCATTCCGTTTTTTGGCAATGGCGGTCGGAAATTCCACCGCCTCTTCTCCTTCTTTTACCGGGATGGAGACGGCCGTATGGGTTCCCCTGTCATAGCAGCAGAACTGGGAATATTTCTCTCCAAAATCAAATCCTAAAATCAAATTTTTCTGTTCCATGTCGTATCCTCCTGCTGCTTCTTTTCATCCACAAGTGCAAAACAGTTCCGAACCAGAGCCTCCTGCTGCAGATACTTTTGGAATGCTTCTTCTGCTTTTTTCAAATCTCCTGCCGCGCGCGCTGCTTTCATCTGATTCAGAAGCTGGTACCGCGTCTTTCCTGCTTTTGGTTCGCCGGTCATGGAGACGGTTTTCACCTCTGTTTTTCCCTCACCCTGACGGTTCGTAAAGGTCAGGTAATACTCCATTTTCTCGCCGTAGAACAGCAGAAACTCTTTCACAAAAATGCCCTGATACATATTGCGCATCGGTTCGCTCTTCCATGTTTCTTCGGCGTTTGTCCGGTAATGAATCGTCACCTTTGCCTCCGCTCTCTGGCGTTCCTCGATGAACATGCGGTCGCCGATCTGGAAGCCTTCGGTCAGGTGCTCCGGCAGATCCTTGTAGAAGGCAAAGCGGAGTCCCTGTTTCGTAAACGCCAGAAGCAGGGTATGCGCCTCTTTTTCTTCCTCCTCAGAAAGCTGCGGCTTCGTGGAAAGATGTTTCAGCATCGCAAGATGGCAGATCTCGTCCAGCTCCCAACCCTGTTTCCAGACGCGGTCCAAGTAGTCAAACATCTGATCCGAAAGCGGTTTTCCGTCCATAAAATAGCCGATCGCAAGATACGTCAGGTATGCCAGAATGACATGCTCTTTTCCGCTCTGTCGGATGTAGTTCTCCAGCATTTCCTGCTCCCACTTCGGGTGGCTGCGCACAAAGACGGACCAGGTCAGAATGCGCTCCTCCAGCTTGTCGCTCTCCATCTGGAAGCCGCGGATTTTATCCCATAAACTGCACATATCCTCAATAGAACCGGTGAAATAATCTCTCAGATAGCACAATACAATTTCATCGTAAATGCCCTGTTTTACCACGTAGGATGCCAGATAGAGAAGCTCCTCGTCCTCTGTAAACTCTTTTTCCAGAATCATCGCATGCGCCAGACGGAAGAGACACGACACCGGGATCTTTTCGTAGCCGTACCGATCCGTCAGGGCAAAGGCGCGGCTGTAACAGCCGTAGCGTACCAGAAGCTCGATCGTAGAAATACGGTCCACCTTTGCGTAAGCGCTGTCCTCCAGCTCTGCAACAGCCGCCTCGGTCTCACGCTCATCCGGATGGGCAAGATAGTATTCCAGCAGTTTCTGACGCACTGTTTTCCGGTAAGCACTGGAAAATGCGCTCGTGCGCGCTGCCTGCTGATACCAGGCAAGATTTTCTGCAGTAAGCTGCATCTCCTCTTCCTGCTCCCCGCACAGGTGTAGCAGCAGACCCGGATTTTCAATGGCAAAACCGCCGCAGGCACGGGCAAGCTCTTCATCCGTAAACAATGGCTCTACGCGGCAGGTTTCTGTCACCGCATATCTTCTGCGCTGCTCATCTTCGAGAAGAATCCGCGCTTTTTTGCCGTACAGACGGATATAAGCACCCTGTTCCGTCATCGGATAAGACGTTTCGCCCGCCATCGCCGGATGGCAGACGATCACACGCGTGATTTTCGGATTTTCACACGTTACATGATGGGTAAACAGCACATTTGCGATCGCTTTTGCGCTGTCGGGATCTTCCGGTTTTTTCAGAAAAGTCCGGTACAGTGCGGCGTATTCGCGGTTCATGCGGCCTTTCTGGATCTGTCTTGCCGTGAAAACCTCCATCGCCGGGCGGTAGCCCTGGAATGTATGGCGGTCTTTTTCGCGGTTTTTGATCACGTTGGCGTAGATCAGCGCTTTCTTCTGGCCTGCCAGTGTGTTGCTGTAGGAGAAATACATCCGGATGACCTGCGGAAGGACCTCGTCGAACGACGCATCCATCGTTTCGATATAGTACTCGTACAGGCGCGTGATGCGGATGTTCCGCTCCACGGCTTTTGCATACCACGGGAAATATTCCTTCCGCACCGGGCGGCCCTTCATCACCAGTTTGCAGATGGCTTCGAGCACTTCATCGGATGGAAAACGCTCATAGCCCGCAGTCAGAATCTGATAGACATTCTCATCGAACGTTTTTATCGTCTCTGTAAGATAAGCGGCCCGTTTTAACAGTTCCCCGCTTAAAATGCCTTCTTTCTGCGCAAATTTCAGCACCTGAACGGTGAACGGCGAAATCCGACGGAGCTGTCCCTCCTGGCGGAGATAGAGCTGTGCCGCATCCAGATACAGAAGCGGGCTCTTGCACCCGCACTCATAACAAAGTTCCATCGCGTAGAGCTGACGGGTCAGCGACTGCTGCCAGGAATCGTCGGCATCAATGGCAAGCTTTAGCAGAAAATAGCTTGCACTCTCCTGCCGCATCAGTGTTCCAAGGCGTGATACCAGCTCGGTATGGCCCACTTCCATTTTCAGCTTCCATGCCAGATACAGGTACGCTCCTTTTTTCTCCGCGGTGTCCAGCAGTTCCTGATGCTCTTTTACGTAAGAAAGCGTTTCTCTTGCTTTTCCGGTTTCCTCATGGCTCTCGTACAGCCATGCTTTTCCCAGCGTCACCCACGCCATGTCTCCGCCGGCTTTTTCGAACTGCTCGATGGCCTCCCAGGTATCCTGATACCAGGTACGGTAGTCGCGTTTATGGACTGCCAGATCGAGATAGCCGCGCGCGATGGCAGTTATCTGACGGTCGCGCTCCGTATTTTTCCTGCTGGTCACATGCTTTTCGCTGTTTGTCACTTCCAGTTCAAAGCGAAGCTCCTGTTTTCCCTGACGCACCGTAATTCTGCCGTAATGGCGGCCGTTTCCGATTTTCTCCTGATGGATAATGTATTCCACACCGTAGACGCTTCCGATGAAATCTTCTGAAGTGACGACTTTCTTTTCCACTTCCAGAAAGTCTCCCTGCGCCTCGATTTCCATGCGGACGTAGCCCCAGGTATTTTTATACAGATACAGTGTTTCCTTGCGCGGCTGGTCCACGGTAAGCACAGTTTTCTCCGGCTGTTCCGCCGAAAGCATCACCGGCTCTTTCTGACCGAGGGCAACCAGAAATTCCTCCAGATGCTGAAATGTCACCGGCTTGTGGGACAGTCCCTGATAAAGTGCCATCTGCTCCGGTGCCTCTTTCTGAAGAAGACGTGCAAACTCTTTTTTTACAAAGAAGCGGTACGCTGCGCCGAAATCATGGCTTGCCAGATGCACAAAATCTGCCAGGGAATGAATCTCCTGTCCGGAAATGTTCATTGTCTTTCCCGCAATCGAGACGTGTACCCGCACGCAGCGTTCCTCCAGATTGCTGCTGACGGTGATGTTTCCACAGATTTCATCGCCTGCTTTTAATCCGCTGGTATCCACGCCGTACTCAATCGTACTCGCCGTTCCCTGGAACTGATTTTTCGCCAGAACGATTCTCTGATGATCTGTGGTCACAATTCCTTTTACTCTTCTCCCGTCTTCCGCTCCGATATTCAGCTCTCCGCGGAAATTCTGCCCCGCGTCCAGCGTCAGGGCCACCTCCGTCTCGGACAGCAGCAGATGGGGAACCTCATATTCAAATCTGCCGTTCAGCAGTTGTTCCAATCTTCTTCTCAATGTTTTTCACCTTATTTTATCTAAATCGTTTTCGTTCTTTTCCACAACGTCTGATTATACCCCAAGACGCACGGGATTGCAACGGAAAGGGGACGCTCCTTTTAATAGTCGAACAGCGAAAACTGGTTGCTTTCGGGCAGATCTCCGAAGACACCTAGGTCCGCCATAAAGTCGATAATCGTCTTGCTGACCTTGGTGCGGTCGCGGAAATCATCTTTCGAGAGGAATTTTCCGTTTCGTGCCGCAAGGACAACGGCGTCGGCCGCCTTGTCGCCCAGACCCTCGATCGAGTCGAGCGCCGGCATCAGATGTTTGTCATCGTAGACCTGGAAGCGGTGCGCCTGTGCCTTATAGAGGTCCACCGGCACGAAATCGAAGCCGCGGGCGTACATTTCCTGGACAATCTTCATATCCTTGACGGTTGCCTGCTCCTTCTGAGTCAGCGTGTCTTTCCGTTTTTCGTAATCTTTCATATAATATTCCAGCCGGTCGCGTCCCATGCACATGAGCTCGTAGGAGAATGCGGACGCACGAATGGAGAAGTACGCCGCATAGTACGCCAGCGGATAGAAAATTTTATAGTAAGCGATGCGGTACGCCATCATGACGTACGCCGCCGCGTGGGCTTTCGGGAACATGTACTTGATCTTTTTACATGACCAGATGTACCAGTCCGGCACATCGTGGGCCTTCATCTCCTCTTCCCACTCCGGCTTTAAGCCCTTTCCTTTTCGCACGCTCTCCATGATCGTAAAGGAAAGCTCACTTTCGAGTCCCTTGTCGATCAGGTAGATCATGATATCGTCCCGGGTACAGATGGCGGTGGAAATCGTTGCCTTTCCCTCCTCGATCAGGGTCTGCGCATTGCCGAGCCATACGTCGGTTCCGTGCGACAGACCTGAGATACGGATCAGATCGGAGAACGACTGCGGCTTCGTGTCCAGAAGCATCTGGATAACGAAATCGGTACCGAACTCTGGCACGCCAAGACATCCAAGCGGACAGCCGCCGATGTCCTCCGGCTTGATGCCGAGCGCCTCGGTGCTCTTGAACAGCGACATGACCTCCGGGTTATCGAGCGGAATCGTCTGCGCATCAAGGTGCGTGATATCCTCGAGCATACGGATCATGGTCGGATCATCGTGTCCGAGAATATCGAGCTTTAAGAGGTTGGCATCGATGGAGTGGTAATCGAAATGGGTCGTAATAATGTCGGTTGTCATATCGTTCGCCGGATGCTGCACCGGGGTGAAGGAGTTGATGTCCTCACCGAACGGCAGAACGATGATACCGCCCGGGTGCTGGCCGGTGGTACGGCGGATGCCGGTGCATCCTTCCACGATCCGGTCGATCTCGCAGTTCCGTTTGTGCTGGCCGCGCTCTTCGTAATAGTTCTTCACGTAACCGAACGCTGTTTTATCCGCCAGCGTACCGATGGTTCCCGCACGGAACGTCTGACCGGCGCCGAAAATAACCTCTGTGTATTTGTGCGCCTTACTCTGGTAATCACCGGAGAAGTTCAGGTCGATATCCGGCTCTTTGTTTCCCTTGAATCCAAGGAACGTCTCGAACGGAATGTCAAATCCGGCTTTTTTCAGCGGCTTGCCGCAGTTCGGGCAGACGGCGTCCGGCATATCGCATCCGGCACGGCCGACGTACTCTTTGACGCGCGGCGAATCGAACTCGCTGTAATGGCACGACTCGCAGTAGTAATGCGGGCTCAACGGGTTTACCTCCGTGATTCCCGCCATCGTCGCAACGAACGAGGAACCGACGGAACCACGCGATCCTACGAGGTAGCCGTCCTCGTTCGACTTCCACACTAGTTTCTGCGCGATGATGTACATAACGGCATATCCGTTAGAAATAATGGAGTTCAGCTCCCGTTCGAGGCGCGCGGAAACGATCTCCGGCAGCTCCTCGCCGTAGATTTCATGCGCGCGGTCGTAACAGATTCTCCGCAGTGTCTTGTCGGAATCCTCGATGACCGGCGGGAATTTTCCGGCACGGATCGGGGAGATTTTCTCGACAAGGTCGGAGATTTTGCGCGGATTGGTGATGACGACCTCCTCCGCTTTCTCACTTCCGAGATACGAAAACTCTTCAAGCATCTCCTCGGTGGTGCGCAGGAACAGCGGTGCCTGCTCATCCGCGTCGTCAAAACCTTTTCCGGTCATGATGATGCGGCGGTAGATCTCGTCCTGCGGATCCATGAAGTGGACGTCGCACGTTGCCACAACAGGCTTATGGAACTGCTCGCCAAGTTTGACGATGCGCCTGTTGATCTCCTTTAAATCCTCCTCGCTCTCTACGGCAGAAACGTCCTCTTTTTTGATCATGAACGCGTTGTTGCCGATCGGCTGGATTTCCAGATAATCGTAGAAGTCCACGAGACGCGCAATCGCCGCATCCGGTTCACCGCGCAGGATTGCCTGGTAGAGTTCGCCCGCCTCGCAGGCAGATCCGATCATCAGACCGTCCTGGTATTTCAGGTAGACGCTCTTTGGCAGCTTCGGCCGGCGGTTGTAGTATTTCAGGTGGGATTCCGACACGAGGCGGTACAGATTGACACGTCCCGTCTCGTTCTTTGCCAGAATGATCGCATGGTACGATGGAAGCTTGCGCACAGCCTCCTCCGATACTTTTCCCTGCGCATTCAGGTCATCCAGAGTCAGAATATTGCGCTCCTCCAGCATTTTTACGAATTTCACGAAAATTTCCGCCGTACAGCCGGCATCGTCCACCGCACGGTGATGGTTTTCCAACGATACGCCGACCGCCTTCGCAACGGTATCCAGCTTGAAACGGTTCAGGCCCGGCAGCAGGAAACGCGCCATGGCGACGGTGTCCGCCGTTGTAAATTCCCGCTCGATCCCCTGCAGGACACAATTGTGCTCGATAAAGCTCATATCGAACGAAGCATTGTGGGCAACCATAACGGCTCCCTCACTGAACTCCAGGAATTTCGGCAGCACCGTTTCGATGTCCGGCGCGTCAAGAACCATGTTGTCGTTAATGCCGGTCAGGTTCTCAATCCGGAACGGGATCGGGACTTTCGGGTTAACGAAGGTGGAAAACTTATCGACAATCGCTCCGTTTTCCACACGGACGGCACCAATCTCAATGATTTTGTTGACAACCGGGGAAAATCCCGTCGTCTCGATATCGAAAACAACGTAGCTTCCGTGGATATCCTGTCCTTTGCTGTTGACAACGATATCTTTCAAGTCGTCGACGAGATAAGCCTCCATGCCGTAGATAACCTTGAACGGAGCCGAAACTTTTTTCAGCTCATCTTTTGTCGCATCCGGGTGCTCTGCCTGGTATTTTTTCCGGTAAGCGCCGTCGATCGCCTCGATCGCATGGTTTGCCTCCGGGAAGGACTGCACCACGCCGTGATCGGTGATCGCGATCGCCGGATGGCCCCACTCGTAGGCACGCTGTACCAGACGGGCAGCATCGGTAACACCGTCCATATCGCTCATCTTTGTATGGCAGTGCAGCTCCACACGCTTCACCGGACTCGTATCCTGACGGCCGGTACGGAAATCGGTGATCTTCTTGATGCCCCAGACAGACATAACCGTCAGATCGTGGTCAAATGCATCAACCGTCGTTTTTCCTTTTACTTTAATGAACGCGCCTTTTTTGATCGCATCCTTTAATTCCGGCACTTCCGCGTTCTGGACGAAAATCTTGACGCCGATGGTATCCGTAAAGTCGGTGATCGTGAACATGAAAATCGTACGCTCATTCCGGATCTCGCGCATATCCACACTCTGGACTCTTCCTCGGATGACAACATCACCGATCTCATCGCCGATTTTCAGAATCTCCACGCTCTCATCCTCGAAATCTCTTCCGTACAGCACATCCGGATTGGAGGATTTGCGCGGCTGATTGTCCGCATTCCGGCCGAAACTGCCCTTGCCTTTTTTGAAGGAACCGCGTCCGCCGCCGGAAAAACCTTTTCCCCTTCCGCCGTCTGCTGCTTTTTCTTTTTTCGCCTCGCCGTCCTTGGCTGCTGCGGCTGCTTTTGGCTGTTCGCCTGCTGCTTCCGCCTGCTCTTCCATCCGGTTCTGCTCTTTTTCGCCGAGCATCTCACCGTAATGGGTATGCGCCAGAACGTGGCGCACTTCCTCCCGGATGCGGAGCTCGGAATTTCTCATGGCGCGGCTCTCGCCCTCCGGCTTTCTCATCTCGGTTTCCACGATCAGATCGAAGCCGCACCGCTCACAGAAGATTTTCTCGAGAATGTGGACCAGCTCCTCCTCGCGCTCCTTTGCCACAACGGAATCCACGAGCACCAGGTGCATTTTGTTCGTCTCCGGGAAGGTAATCTCGGCAGTCGAAAACAGATGATTCAGAAAGACACTGTGGTTTTTCAGCTCGAGCAGGATACTCGGACGGTACACCTCCAGAAAGTTTTCCGGCGTATACTGGCGCGACAGATAGAACCGCTCAATAATCTTCACGCGCAGCGGCACGTTGGAAAAGAGCTGCTCCTCGATCTGGCGCTCCAGCTGATAAATATATTTTTTGTGAATCCACTGATGGCTGACCACATAGATCCGCAGCAGATCTTTTTTCTTATTGATCGATACCCGCGAAACCTCCACGGTATCGAGAAGCTCTGCCATGCCCCCTTCGATTCTCAAATCCGGAAATACTTCCTGAAACTGTTTTTCCATTCCTATTCCTGCTTTCTTTTCTACTTGCCCCAGTGATCCAGCTCGTCCTTTAAGACGGACAGCAGCTCGCTCTCCGGTACTTTTTTCACGATTTCACCTTTTTTAATTAAAATGCCGACGCCTTTTCCGCCTGCAACACCAAGATCCGCCTCTTTTGCCTCGCCCGGTCCGTTGACCACGCAGCCCATGACGGCAACCTTGATATCAAGATCGTAGCTCTGCACCAGTGTTTCCACCTGGTTTGCCAGTCCGATCAGGTCAATCTGGGTCCGTCCGCAGGTCGGACACGATACGACCTCAATGCCGCCTTTTCGAAGTCCCAGGGTCTTTAAGATCCGTTTTGCGGATTTGATTTCCTCGAGCGGATCGCCGGTCAGGGAAACGCGGATCGTATCTCCGATGCCCTGATATAAAATAATACCGAGCCCCACTGCCGATTTGATGTTGCCGGAATACAGCGTTCCTGCCTCCGTAATGCCGACATGAAGCGGATGATCCGTCTGGTTCGTGATCAGCTCATGCGCTTTTGCACACATCATCACATCAGACGATTTGATGCTGATGACGAGATTGTCATAGCCCATCTCCTCGATGATCCGCACTTTGTCGAGCGCGCTCTCCACCAGGCCCTCTGCCGTTACGCCGTTGTATTTTTCCACCAGCTCTTTTTCGAGTGAACCGCTGTTGACGCCGACGCGGATCGGAATCTGGCGTTCTTTTGCTGCATCTACAACCGCCTGGATCCGGTCGCGGCTGCCGATGTTGCCCGGGTTGATGCGGATTTTATCGGCTCCGTTTTCGATCGCGGCGATCGCCAATCGATAGTCAAAATGAATATCTGCTACAAGCGGAATCAAAATCTGCTTTTTGATCTCGGACAGCGCCTTGGCTGCCTCCATGGTCGGGACGGCGCATCGGATAATGTCACATCCGGCTTCCGTGAGCGCCTGGATCTGCTTTACGGTTGCCTCCACATCTTCTGTTTTGGTGTTCGTCATGGACTGGATCAGAATCGGATTTCCGCCTCCGATGACCCGGTCGCCGATTTTCACAACTCGTGTATTTGCTCTGCTCATTGTCTTTCCTCCATTTATTTTCTCCGTGATGGCATAAAAATCTTATTTTATTATAAGACAATTTTTTCTCCGGCACAACCGTCTTTTCTCTTGCAATTTTTTCCCAAATTTTCTATAATGTTAGGAGTAATTTTTTTTGATTCAACTAGAAAGGAAGACATACAAATGATGAAAAAGATGATCCTCGTAACCTCGCCGCCGGCGTGCGGAAAGACATACATTTCAAAACAGCTCGCCAAGGAGCTGAAACACGTTGTTTATCTCGACAAGGATACGGTCATTCCGCTGTCGAACCGCGTTTTCAAAGCGGGCGGACAGGAAATCAACCGCAGTTCTGATTTCTTCGAGGAGAATATCCGCGATTATGAATATGAAGTAACGGTCAATTTCGGACTGGAAGCACTCGAGTATGACGATATTGTGCTGATCAACGCACCATTCACACGCGAAGTGCATGATGAGAAGTTCCTGAAAGACTTCTCCAAAAAGCTCGCTGACCATGGGGCAAAGCTTGTTGTGATCTGGGTTGTCACAAAACCGGAGATCTGCCACCAGCGCATGATCGACCGCAACTCCGTGCGCGATACGTGGAAGCTGGAGCACTGGGATGAATATGTGAAAACGATCGACTACTCCATCCCGGAAGCACTGAAGAAAATGAGCAGCTGCCTCGATCTGATGCTGTTCTACAATTCTTCGGATGAAGAATATCAGAAATCCATGGAGATGGTTATCTCCCGTCTCGAAGACGAATAACGACTAAACGAAAAAAGAGAATTTTGCCGGACCTCATTTTTACAGTCTGCAAAATTCTCTTTTTATTTATAGAAACTATTTTCACATCCGATACAAAAGATAATCCGCCGCTGCCGCCCACAGCACCCAGGAAACGCAGAGAACTGCGAACACACTCTTATATCCGAGCACGGCAAAGTGGACGCGCCATTTTTCCTTCTGCGTGAATTTCTCCGGGTTTTTGCCTTTTACCATCAGCATTCCGGCGATCACGAACATGCCGAGGGCCGCGATCAGCAGCAGGCCGTCTTTCGCCGCCTCAAGGGCAGCGCGGAACGTGAATCCCCCAAAGAGGAATCCTCCCAGCAGCAGCACAGCTGCCGCAGC
>ULRR01030325.1_pt1 | contig 18425 bp, 21 predicted proteins | sample 1955651 | NCBI WGS metagenome assembly ULRR01 (sample SAMEA4835688, study PRJEB28245) | human gut metagenome | biome: gut microbiome; material: fecal sample | place: Denmark | collected 2008
CCGATTCTTCATCGCCGACCACTGGTCGGACCCGGACACCGTAGGAGCGCGCGGACGGTTCCGCCGCAGGGCGTCCGAACTCGGCATCCCCGCCGACCGCATTTACGCGGACGGAGACGGCCTTGGACTCCCCATCATTGACGACTTCCGCGCCGAGGGCTTCCCGGTGCACTCCTACCGGGGCGGCTTCCCGGCTGACGATACTCAGGCCTTTGTCAACCTCCGCGCCCAGGCGTGGCGGGCCCTGGCACGCGCCATCGAAGAAAAAGAGATCATCCTCGACATTGACGAGGACACGATTGAACAGCTGGTCACGCCGCGGCTCCAGACGGATGCAATAGGCCGCGTCCGCATTGAAAGCAAGGAAGATATGGCAAAGCGGGGCGTTCGTTCCCCCGACCGGGCCGACGCCCTTGTGATGGCCTGGCACGCGCGCCGGAACAGCGGACTGGCGCGGACGCTGGGAGCCTGGTACGCCCGGCCCGTGTCATCAAAACGCGCTTACGGAAGATATTAGGGTTGACAATATATCAACGTATCAATATATGAAGATATGTAATTAATCGCAGGGTGGTGAAACGGTATCACGCGGGGTTCCTGTCCCCGAATCGAAGGTCCAACTCCTTCCCCTGCAACCATCTTACACGCTTCATCCCTTATCACAATACTTGATTTCTCAAGGGATTCCTCATTTCTTGCTTGCATCATTCAACATAAACAAGCATGAAATAAGTGTACATTCAAGTGTACATTTCATTTTCTCTAAGTGTACATCATAAAAACACTGTTAGCCATGGCCGGATTGATCAAAAGAAAAAATTCATGGGTTGCCCTTTTCAATGTTGCGGGAAAGCAGATTCGGAAAACAACGAAAATCCCGGTTGTCCCTTCCGTCATTCCTGCCGGAAAAAGCAAAATGGCTGTAACGAGGGAGAACGAAGCCAAAGCCCGCTTGATAGCCGAAGAGCTGGAAAAAGCCGCCAACGGGGAACGGGTGGATGCCGAGAAGGTCAAAGCCATTATCGGGGAAAGGGAGGGGAAAAAACTTTTGCGGGGCAATCAATACATGCAGGGGGTAAAGGAATATCTGGAAGAATGGTTGAAGATTCGCCAAAAAGGGACAATAAAAAATGATCGAGTTGCGGTAAGGCAGTTTCTCTCATTTCTCGGAGACTCTCAAAACATGCCGTTAGACATGGTAACGCCTGAACATGCCCGCCGGTTCATGGAAAAGGAGCTGGAACGGGTTTCTTCTGGAACGGTGAAGAATCTGACTAATTGTTTGAGGGCGGCATTTAACAGGGCCATAGACGGCAAATTGATTGTGAGCAATCCCTTTCACAGGATAATCCCCGGAAAGCAGGATAAGACGGACAAGCATGAACGAAGAGCTTTTACCATGGAAGAGGCCAAACGCTTGACAGAAGTATTGCCGGGGGAATGGCCGGACATGGTGCGGGTGTGCCTCTATACGGGCGGCCAAAGAATAGGAGACATTGCGCGATTGAAATGGGAGCAGGTGAATCTGGAAGGGGGGCTGATTGCTATGACGACGGAGAAAACAAAAAGGAGGATGAACAAGCCGATCATCCAGCCTTTGAAAGAGGTTCTGACGCGCCGTTATGAAGGGCGGGTAAATGAGTATGTTTTTCCGTTGGCAGCTATGAAGCATGCCCAGGCAGACAATACTTCCAGCAAATTATCCACAGAGTTCACGACGCTTTTGAAGAAACATGGATTTATTGAAAACTTGAATAACGCCCCACTTCATGGAGACAGAAGAAAATTACCTGATTTAAGCTTTCACAGCTTGCGAGCAACCGCCGTAACGGCGTTGAGGCTGGCCGGGGTTCCTGCTGACCTTTGCCGTTTTATTGTGGGGCACGATTCCGAAGAGATTGAACGGGTGTATTTCAGGCCGGATTCCGAGGCTATTGTAGAGGCTATGAAGCATCTTGCCCTTTAAGGCAACGGAAGCCCGTTTTCGGGCCGCTTCCCCCTTTCCGCACTGTGCACCGTCTCCACGGAGAAACGCCCCTCCACGGGGCGCACAGGGGCAAATCCGGCGCATTTCAGAGAAGAAGCTTTCCCTTTTGCGCCGTCCGCTTTAGATTTTATCCAGCAGGAAACCAACGAAGACATTGACCGGGAAGAAAAAAATGGGCAGGCCGTCCCTCTATTCGCCCGCCCTGGCTGAAACAATATGCGCCCGGCTGGCCTGCGGTGAAACATTGCAGAATATTTGCAAGGCTCCTTCCATGCCGGCGCGCGCTTCCGTCTATCGCTGGGTGAATGAAGATGCCGAGTTTCGCGACATCTTCCAGCGCGCGCGCGTAGCAGGGGCGGACATCATGATTGAAGAATGCCTTGAACTGTCCGACGAAGCTTCCCGGCTTGCCCTGGACCCGCGTTGCGGTTCTGCCTCCATTGCCGCCAAGAAGCTCGCCATTGAAACCCGGTTAAAAGTCGCTGCCCGGTTCGCGCCTGAAAAATTCGGCAAACGCATACGGAAGGACGTCGCCGGCATTCCTGGGGCGTCACTTGAAAGTAAAATCACCCTGGACCCGGAACAGCTTGAACAGATCCGGGAAGCGGAGCATTCCTTTTGGAACAGATAAAGGTCCATTTCTGAAAGCATGGCTTCCCTCTACGCGCGCGCACATATATATGTATATTTTTTGTGCCTTTGTACCCATAGTATACAACTCATTCATTTATCAATCTTATTATGGGCACATTTATGGGCACATTGGGGCACATTGGGGCACAAATGGGCACATTTTCTTCTAACGCATTAACTATCAAATGGGGGAATGCTCTCTTCACGCGCGCGCATGTATAGGGCATATTTTTTTGTAACTTGTAAACCGTCTTTGTAAGACATTCATTTATCAATGGCAGTTGGTTTGCAAACCCGTTTACATCCGTTTACAAAACCGCCCTTCCGTTTACAAAACGCCTTGCTTCCTCCCCTCCGTCTATCATGTTGTTGACGTCAACAAGATGACCAAACCCATTGAAAACCTCGAATGCAGCCCCGAATTCGGACGGCTCAATTTTGAGGAGTCCTCCTACATTAACAAGCAGAACAAGTTACAGCCCGAAGTTCTGATGACCCGCGACGGCTTCACCTTCCTTGCCGTGGGGGGAACGAAACGTTACCCCCCTTTTTGCCTGTCCACCGAACCGGGGCCGCTATGGAAGATATTAGGATTGACAATCATTTATACAGATATGAATATTTGTATAAATCGCAGGGTGGTGAAACGGTATCACGCAGGGTTCCTGTCCCTGAATTGAAAGTCCAATTCTTTCCCCTGTAACCATGATTTCTTTTATTCCTGATTAGTGTTTATTCAATGGTTAAAAAAAGAAAACGCCCCGGACGCTTCAAAGGCGGCGGGGCGTTTTTACTGGACAGAATGAGATTGATTCCATCAACCCCAATAGTATTGGGGTTGCTCAAAACGGAGGCCGCCCGCCCCTCATCATCATCGAAGCAAAGCTATTATTCCGCGCTTTCCTCGTCATCCCGCAGGGCATCATTGATCACATCCACGCACCATTGACGGAGAAGTTTTCCTTCCGCCGTGGCAGCCCTGTTCCAGGCGTCAAAGGTGGCATCATTAACGGTAAGGGTGATTGCGTTTTCCGCCGCGCTGGGGTACGTGGCAGGGGCGTTTCCTGCGGCGGGGTATTGCTCCATGAGCAGAGAAACCATTGCTTGAGCGTGTGAAGGGATAGCTCTTGAAGTAGAAAGCCAAGAATCTACGATTCTTTTTCCTGTTTTGCATTGTTCCGCTAACCAATCACGGTTCTTCCCTATGGCCTTGAGCCATGCTTTTACTTCGCTTTTCTCCATGGCTTTTTAATACATTCTTACAACTTAGGTTGCAAGAAATATCACAATATGCAACACATGTTGCTTGTAATAAATCAACGTGTGTTGTATATTTGCATTGTCATGAAGATGAACCAACATCAAATTATAGTAAAGCTTGACCTCGAAGCCATAGAGGCGTTGAGGGAGAAGGCCGCAAAAAAGGGCCTTTCGCCGGAAGCCTACCTACTCGGTATTCTTAAGAGGCGGGCTTGCCTGTCATTGGAGGAATCCTCAACAGGGAAAGGAGAAGAGGCATGAGCCTTGAAACGCTGTTTGATACGGTTCTGCCCCTGGCCGGGGCGGTGTTGTGCAGCGCGCCCGCCGTCTTCATCCTTTCCGCCCTGGCAGGTCTTGCCGTCGGCTTTGTCGTCTGCCATGCCTTGGAAGGAGGTGAACAATGAACGCCAATCAAAAGGAAATACCGCTTCCCGCCCCGGTCCTTCATACCCTCACGGAAGAGGCGAAGAAGTTCGGGCTATCCTGTGAAGAGTATCTTCGGAAGATTGTTATCGGCATCATGGAGGACGAATTGGAGAAGAAGAAATTTCTCCTGTTCATGGATTCCAGAAAACACGAGGACCGCCCATGAAAGAACCCTCTTTGAAGATATGGCTTCTTGCCGCCGCGCTGGGGAACAATACGGAAGCCCGGAAACCAAGCATCAGGGAAACCTTCTCCATTTCCCTTTCCCATGAACAAAGCTTCAAGCTGCGGAGACTGGCGGAAAGATGCCATGTAAGCGTGCCTCAACTGCTTGAAATGCTGGTAGATAAAGCAATATTCAACGTTGAATTGGAAGTAGAAGACTACGAACAAATAGCAAACGAACTTAGACATGAACACAGCAATAAAGGAATCGGGAACGCCTGACGCCGGCGAATGGAGCAAGGCCGTTCAGGGATATGCCCAGAAAGGAAAGCTGATTTCCTTTCCCAGCGGCAAAAAAGTAAAAGCTCCTTATCAGCGACCTTTTCAGCGCATGGGCTTTGCCAGCCAGGACATACTGGAAACATGGACGAAGCAGGGAACCAGCATGGCGTCCCTGGCCGAATGCCTTGAAAAAGACATCCATATTTCCGCTATGGGTTCATCGGTTCCAGAAACGCAGGAAAAAGCGAACGCGGCCGCCGCCCTGGTCAACGAGGCCGCCCGCAAGCTTAGGGAAGCGGCAGCACTGATGAAAGAGGGCTTGCGCGACTTGCCGGGGCCGGATGACTTGTGCGTTGTCTGCCAAGTCCCCCGCGCCTTGTTCCCCATGCTGTTTCTTGCGGACATTGAACGGATTCCCACCAACAGAACGACGCCGGAAGCCGCCCCCGTGCCTTCCGAACTTGCTTCCCGGTTGCTTCATGACTGCCTCCAGGGCGTCAAAGGAAGGTACAAAAAAATAATGGAGCCTTAAGGAATAACGTTCAGTAAGTTGAGAAAAACTCTAAAAAAGTATTTGACATTTTATGAAAAAGGGTTGTATCTGTAAAAACGGTAGCACTCAAAAGCAGAGTGCAGAAAATCAACATATCAACCACAATAAGGAGGACTGCTCCAGGAATACACCATACATCACCAGCAAGGAACTACGCAAGGCCCTGAACATTAGCCCAGGCACGTTAGTTCGATTCAACAAGGAAGGTTGCCCCCGCGTTTATTTTGGAAGGGTTTTGGGAGGAAGTGGAACCCATGTACGTTACAAACTTGATGACGTAACGGCATGGCTTGAGAAAAGGTCTCAAGAATTTTTGAAGAAAGGAGGGCACCAATGAAAGCCCTCCCGGAAAACCCGTTGAAGAAGCTGGAAGCGGAAGGAATGGGCATGATGCCCATATCCGTAAACGCCGCGCTTGCCTGGTCTGAATGGCTTCTTGAATGCCTGAAAACGGACAAGAGGGAAACAGCCGCCCCCGCAAACGTCGAAGCCGTATGGGCCAGTCAGACGACGCTTGCGGCCCGGTACGACATGAGCATTTCCAGCATGGGGCGGTATTTATCCGAGGCAAGAGAATCGCAAAGCGTTCGCATCTTACGACCGGAACGGGGTAACATATCGGGGAATGTAAGATACCATGTTGAAGACATGGACGCCTTCATGGCGGGCAAGGGAAAGGAGGGCAAACATGAAGTTTGAACTCGCGGATCTGAAAACCCCGGACGCCCTGAACGAATACTGCCGGCGCACCCTGGGACAGCCCCAGCAGCGCGGAAGCGTCATGATTTATCCGTGCCCGTTCGGAACGCATACGCGCTTCAAGCTGCAAGTCACGGAATACCAGGGGGAGGGCCGTTTCAAGTGCTGGTCCTGCGACCGGGGCGGGGACATCTTTGACCTTCACGCCGGCATCAATGGATTAGACACGAAAAGGGACTTTCCCGGCATCCTGCGGGGCGTCTGCGACGTGTTAGGAGTGAGGCCGCCGGACGATGACGGAACGCCCCTGCCGTTTCGCAGAAGCCCCGTGAGGCCGCGCCCGTCCCTGACTATGGCCGCCGCCCTTCCGTCTGTCCCTCCCTGTTTTGTCTCCGCAACGGATGAATTTGAACTCGACGCCTGCCGGGAAAGGCTGCAAAAGGATGAACGCCTCGCCGGGGAACTGGCCTGCGAACTTGGCATTCATCCGCTCATGATGCTGATCCATACGGCGCGGGAACTGGGCCGGGGGCTTTTGGGGGCGACGCCGGACAACCGGCTTTTATACCTGTACACGGCAGAAGACGAAGAAGGGAACACCCGCTATACCGGGGCCAAATTGCGCCGGAGGGACAACCACGCCAACCCCTGCCTGAAACTTGAAAACGGGCAATGGAAACCCCGTGGAACCATGAACCCCACGGACGGCAACCCGCATGGACTGCGCTTCATGTGGCCCATAGGGAACGCCGCGGCCCCCTGGGGCCTTGATTCCGTCCATAGCAAGCGGTTTGTCATCATCACGGAAGGTGAAAGCGACTGCTTAGCCGTAGGGCAAGCTCTTGAATGCTTCCGGGAAGCTTACCAGCAGGACGTTGACCCCTGCACGGGCCGCCCCTACGAAGACGGGCGCGGAAGCCTGGAAGCCACTATTCCCGCCGTGATCGCCATTCCCGGCGCGTCAGGCTTCAAAACCGGCTGGGAAGCCTCGCTTGCCGGAAAAAACGTCATTCTTGCCCTGGACGCGGACAAGGCAGGACGGGGAGCCGCCGCCAAACTGCGGGAACGTCTGACCGCCGCCGGCTGCGTCATCCGCGACTGGACGCCCCCCTACAAAGACGCCCGGAACATGCTTCTATGCGCCGGTGAACGCGCACTGTATGAAAGCCTGTTTGCGTCCATGCGTTCCATGAAAACCTCCAACGCGCCCGCCCTCGCACAAGGATGAACACGCCCCTAGCCCCCACGCCTTTGACCCCCGGCGCACGCTCCATGGACGAAGAAGCCGCCGCCCTGCAGAAAGAGCGGGAAGAGGCCGAAAAGCCCCCTTTTCTGTCCCTGGGAACACAGGGGGCGCAATTTGTTTATTACGCCCGCCGAACGGAACAGCTGTTCCATTGGAACCCCCGTGAACATACGCCGGTGAACCTGCGCTTTCTGGCCCCGGTGGAATGGTGGCAGAAGACGTTGGACCCGGACGGCAAGCTGACGCTTCGCCAGGTCATGGACAGGGCACTTGACTATTGCATTGCAACAACCGGAAACCGGAAATTCAACGCCGACGCCATACGTAAATGCGGCGTATGGGACGAAGACGGAAACGCCGTCTATCACGCGGGAAACGCCGTCTATCTCTTTTGCCCGGAGAACGAACAGGAACGCCCCTTCCTGCCCGTGGACCATGCCCGGACGGGAAAACCTCTTTACCTGCCCGGCAAGCCCCTTCCTGCCCCGTCTGACGACATGCTGACGGACGAAGAAGGGAACACCGTTGCGGCGTTCATTGGGGCGCACTCCTGGAAACGCGGCGAAGACGCCTTTCTTTGCCTGGGGCTGGTTACGCAGTCCATTTTATCCGGGTATCTCCGTTTCCGCGCCCATGGATGGATCAACGCCCCTTCCGGTTCGGGAAAAACGACCCTCCGTGAAAGCGTGCAGCTTCTCTTGGGAGATATGGCCAGGTACTTCAAAGGGCTGGAAACCACGGATGCCGGATTAAGGCAAAAGCTGGAAAGCGATTCCTGCCCGGTCATCTTTGATGAAGCGGATTCCGACAACGCCGCCAAAACCGCCAACATGGGGCGCATTCTTGCCCTGTTGAGGACAGCCACGGACGGAGACGTGGGAATCACCAAGGGCGGCGCGGACGGAAAGAGCGTTACCTACCTCATGAGAAACGCCTTTCTTCTGTTCTCCGTGCGCTCCATGATTGAAAAGTCCAGCGAGCAATCACGTATTTTTGAACTGGAACTGGAAAAGAAAGAGCCTTCCGAAACCGCGCCCCTTTTCCAGCGTCATAACGAACTGGGCGCCGTCATCCGGTCCGGGGACCTGGGGCGCAAATACGTCACCCGCATCATTTACCGCGCACCGGATATCCGCCGCAACATTGAAGCCTTGCGGCAATACCTGTCCGAACAGGGAGAGGAAGGCCGCCGCGCGGAAATGTTTGCTACCGTGTATGCCTCCGCGCACTTCGTCACCAGCGGACGCGACTTGACGCCCCAGGACATGCAGGAATGCGCCGACATGGCCGCCGGGAGCGATTATGCCCGCGTCCTGGACGACGACGGGGAACGCTGCCTTGAATGGCTGCTGGGGTATTCCCCTCCCATTGCAGGAAGCCGCACCCTGCGCGAGTTCATCAAAGAAGCCGCCTCCGCGGAAGTCTCGGAAGAATCCGCCGTTCTGGAACGTTACGGACTGTATGCCCGCAAGACGGCGGACGGGGACAAATGCGTTTATTTTGCCGCAACCAGGAAGAACCGGAAAATCAGCGAGATCTTTAAGGGTTCGGAATGGGAGGGCGTGAACGTGAAAAAAGTTCTCCTGAATGTGAAGGGGCTGGATGAGCAATTTTTCCGAACAAATACCAAGGTAAACAGCAAAACGCGTGGCATCAGAATCCCCTTTAATAGCATAATACATTGAATATGAAAATAAAGCGCGGGCACAAAATGAAAATTATGGGCACAATCCAGCATAAACAATTAACAATCAAGGTTTTACTTTCTTATGGGCACATTATGGGCACAAATGAATGTACCCATATTAGCATTGATAAATCAATGAGTTAAGCCATTTGGCACATTTTTTGCGAAAAAAGACCCCTATATACACACGCGCGAGAGAGACAGCCATGACCCCGGAAACGCCCCTCATCATCATCGACAACAGAGAGCAAACGCCCCTCACTTTTCAGCATTTCCCTTCCAGGCGCGGAACGCTGCAAAGCGGGGATTATTCCCTGTCCAGATTTGAAAACCGGTTCACGGTGGAGAGGAAGAGCATTGGCGACCTGATAGGAAGCCTGACGGCGGGGCGTGACAGGTTCGAACGGGAATGCCACCGCCTCCGGGGTTATGACTTTGCCCGGCTGCTGATTGTGGGACACCCTGACCAACTGCCCTTTCACCTGTCCAGAAGGAAGACGACCAGCAAGGCCATAATGGGGAGCCTGGGAACTTTCGAAGTAAGATACCGCTTGCCTATCGTGTGGGAGCCGTCAGAAGCGCGGGCGGCAGCCCTGATAGAAAAATGGGACTGGTACTTCTACCGGGAAGCATGGAGGCCCTTCAAGATTTTGCATGCTCCTTTCGGGGCGGCAGAAATAAACAAATAATAATATATTATGAATAAAAACATTATTGAAAATAATACATCCAGACAAGAGGAAGAAAATATCATAGAGGAACTTCATGAGGCCGTTCTTAAGCCCTTGAAAGATTTATGGGAAGAGTATCCTCTTGCTCTGAGAGAAACAAATCAGATGCTGCCGGACATTCTGAAAACATCAGAACAAGCGGGAAGTTATAAGCCTGTTGTTTTAGTAAGCTTCATGGTAGATATTATTAAATATTACCATTGCCAAAAAATGGTTCAGCTTTCAAAGAAGGAGTATAAACTAAATAAGAGGCTTTACCGGTTGCAGAAAGAGAATCATGAATTCAACAAGCTCTCCATATCGAGAGGGGCAATTCCTGATCACATTTTTCAGCAAGTACAGGAGTTGCGGAAATCCGAAGAACAGGAAGCTTCTCTCTAACCGTTGAAAGAATCAAGCCCCCCTCTCCCTGCCCGGAACCGGACGGGGGGAGGGGAAAAGAAAAACACCTAAACATCATCAAGCACCAGGACAATCAAGAAAGAAATTGAAGTCGGGCTTAAGTACTCCGTTGACGCCAAGGGCATCGAAGAGGCAAAGCAGCAGATTGAAGAACTCGGCAGGATAGAGGCCGGAGGCGATCTTTCCGCCTATGACAAGGCCCTTGAAAACGCCAATGAGAAGCTAGGGGAATTCGCCGATAAGATGACAGATGCCGGCTCTCGCATGCGGGCGGCGTTCCAGGACAACCCCGGTCTGGAAGCGTTTATTGATGACGCGACCGGAGCCGTGTTGACGGCGGAAGAACTCAAGAAGAAATTTGAACAGATTGACGACGTTGCGGAAGTCCTCAATAATAAAATGTCGGATTTGGACCTGGGGGCGAAGTGGGGCGATAACCTTGACGAGAACCTTCAAAAGATCCTCGACGGCTACAATAAGGAAATGGACGCCGCCGACAAGGCCGCGGAAAAGGCGGCTGCTGCGGAGGCCAGGAAGCAACAGCAGGCCGCGGCAACCGTGGAACGGCTGGAAGCCAACAATCGCCGCGCCGCAGCGTCCTATGAGGAATTGCGGGCTGAATTGGAAACCTACATTGCCCGGTTGGAAGAAGCCCGGAAGGCCGGGGACAACGTGGCCCAGGCGGACGCCCTGAAAAATATTCAGGACCTGGAAAAACGTATCACCGCAGCCGGAAAGGCCGGAGAACTTACCCGCCGCCAGGTCCGGGGGTTATCCGCGCAAGTAACGGAAGCGGCCGCTCGCATTCTGGGAATGTCTTCTTCCCTCCGCGGGGCAATTCCATTTATTCGCCTGTTCGGAACGTCTATCAAGGCGGCTATGGGGCCGCTGGGCTGGGCCTTGCTGCTGCTCCAGGGACTTACCGCCGGCATTACTGCCCTAGTGAATCATTTTAAGTCGAAAAGTGATGAACTTGAAAGGCAAGCAGAGGAAAAAAAGAAAAATATGGATAAGCTCATTAAAGAAGCAAATGAGCTAAGGGCGAAACTAAATAATGAATCTATTTTACAAAGAGAAAATGATCTTACGTCCAGAATTGCCGACAATAGGAAAATTGAAGTTGAAGCTTTACGGGAAGCAGTACGGGAACAAAGGCGTTTGATTGACTTACAATCAAAAATTCTTGATGAACAAGACCATGCCCGGCTGCTTGATGTTGAAACAGATTTTTATAATGGAAAATACGGAGATCCAAATACCCCGGAAGCAAGGCGAAAGCTAAACCGCGTTCAAGAAGGAATAAGAATGGATGCCAATGCCAGACATCGGGCGGAGGCAGAAGAAGCCGCGCAAAGTGGTGTTACAAATGCGGAAAAGGAATTGAGCAAGGCCGTTGAATCATTAAATCAAATAAAAAGCCGTCTCAATGTCTTAGAAAATACGCCCATTCTTTCCTGGGATGAATTAAAACAAATTGAGGGGGAAATTTCTAAAATAGAGAAGGGAAAAATTACATTGCCCGATTGGGAAAAATTATATGCAGCAAGAAAACAAAGGGATAGTTCTGACCAAGCCTTAAAAGAAGCAGGGTATGATATTACTACCGAAACGGCACGGGAAAGCGCCTATAAAGCCAATGATGAAGCTTTAAGGAAAGCCAGGGAAGAACAGACAAAAGCTTTAGAAGCACAATATAAAGCGGAAGATGATCTTGAACAGGCTACAAAGGAACTAGCGGAACGCCGCGCACTTAATGCGGCCCAAAGTGCCAGAGATGCAGCACAACAGAGAAATACAGAAGCAAGGCAGAAAAACGCTCAACGTCAGGAAGAAGAAAAAGCTATACAGGATGCCAGGAAAAAAGAAGAGGCCCGGCAAAAAGCTTTAGATGCTGCCATGAAGAAAGCGGCCCGTGATTCTGTTAAACAGCAAGAAAAGTTGATCAAGAACGCCCCCTTTGAAGGGATGCCACAACATCCCACCCCCCAACAACAAAAAAGGGTGGAGGCCGTTCAAAAAGCATGGGAGGTTGGCAAAAAGCGACTTTTGGAAGGTATAGGCGGAGACGACAATACGCTTGACGCCTCCGAGATTAACGCCGGCATCAATGAAGCGTTACAGGCCATTCGTAAGCAAGGGGAATCAACAGAACGCTTTATGGATGCCGTGACAAATAACTTTTACAACCTTGCCAAACAAGTAAATAACAACGCACAACAAACGGAGGCGTCTATGAGGAAACGCTTTAGGGCAATGGATGAAGCGGTAAAAAGTTTAGGTAAACAACAGGAAAATTTGAGAAAGGGGCTAAACCATGTAGCAACATGGATTTAAGTGCAGATTTTTTATCTTCCTCCATGCGCCCCTGCCTGTTTGGGCAGGGGCATTTTTACCAATGAACCGCCATTGCAAGGGGCGTTCCTGTTAGCCGGGGGACAGGCAAAAAAAGGGGGTAGCGTTTCACGCCCCCCTTTGCTTTTTCATTTTGAGCTTGTGCGGAGGCTGCCGGCTTGGATATTAGAGGCATGGAACAGTACTATATTGCGACGGCGGAAGGAAAGACAGAAGGCCCATATTCTTTTGAAAATCTCGAAGTTCAATGTAATTGCGGCATGATTAGCCCGGAAACTTTGGTATGTGTTGTTGGCGGGCAGGAATGGACGGAGTTCAAAACGATTCTATCACAGAAAGGAAAAAGGCTGCCGGATCGTCACAGGGTGGAAGAAGTCAGAAAAAAATTATATGATCCTGCTTGGGCCTCATCGTCAAAGGAACCTCAAGAGGCAAATTTTGCACAAAAACCTTTAACGGAAATAACAGTTGAAGATATGTTCCGGGGTATCGGAATAATTGCCTTGATTGCGGGTGTGGTACTGGCCTTGTTTACTTTTCAAAGCAGTCCAGCCCTTGCTGTTCTTGAACTGTTTTCCGGGGTTTTCTCCTGCCTTGGCTGTTTCTGGTGTGCTAAAGTCATTACCCTGCTTTCTAGTGCGGTCAACTTTCTTTCTGCCCTGGTCAGGAAGTTTGATTCTTTTTCCGATAAGCAATAACCGCTTTCCCCGGACACCATGAACGCCCCGGACGCTTCAAAGGCGGCGGGGCGTTTTTACTGGACAGAATGAGATTGATTCCATCAACCCCAATAGTATTGGGGTTGCTCAAAACGGAGGCCGCCCGCCCCTCATCATCATCGAAGCAAAGCTATTCTTCTGCGCTTTCCTCGTCATCCTGACGACGAAAGGGATATAGATACTATCGACACCCCCGGAGGACCCCAGCAAGATCAACCATCAAAGAAATGCACCCGTGCCTATCTGTCCAGGGGCGTTTTTCATTTCTGAACCTTGAAAACATGCAACATGTTTTTCATGCGTTTTCATAGGTATTCACGCATGACAAAAAGAGGGGAAAATGATGCTCAAGTGTACATTTATGTGTACATACAAAACATAAATCATTCAACATAAATGTTGAAAATGGTTCCCCTGCAACCAAACTTTTCCTTTCTTTTCGCCGCAGGTTTAACGCCGTCAAAAATATCCTCAACGCCCCGAAGCTGGTCGCCCAACAGGAGACCAGAATCAAGGATCTTGAAACGGAACTCACCCGGCGAGCGTTGACGGAACAGAGCCGGAAGCCTAACCGGCCACAGTGGTACGAATACTGGGATCCGTTACAGGGAGCCGACCTGCAAACCCTGATTGACGCCCGGAACGAAGCGCGGCGTGGAGCCTTTGCCCGCCAGATGCTCATCTGGGACGAGGTCATCTATTCGGACGGGCTGCTGGGCATGCTCTACTCCCGGCTCATTGAAAGCGTTTCCATGCAGGGATGGAAGATTGACGCCGCGGACGACAGCCCGGAAGCGCAGAGCCAGAAAAACGCGCTGGAAGAATTCTATCACTCCGTCACCGGACTTCAACAGGCTTTCGGTCAGCTGGCCTCCGCTATGTTCTACGGTTACGCCCACCTCCAATACATTGAGGACGCCTGGGGCCGCCGCTTTGAATTCATCCCCCAACGCTATTGGGTCCGCCCCGGCACGCTGAACGAATGGCAGTTTAACCCTCAATGTTACATCGGCGTCGACACCGGCGAAAGCGTGGAAGAAGAAACGCTCGTGGTCATGGAGCACCGGAACCCCATTCTTTTCCCGGCAACCCGGGCCTCCTTTGAGCGCAACCACGCGAAAATCACATGGGACAATCATATGGACCGCTACGGAAGCGCCCCGGCCATCATCACGGCGCCCAAGGACGCGAGCCCCGACATCATGGTCGCGCTGCAACGGGCCTGTGAGGAACTCAAATCGGGCGCATCCATCGTGCTTCCTCCCGGCTGCTCCGCGGAACCGTTGAAAGCCTCCAACATCAACGAAAACTATTTCCTTTCCCGCATCAACATGGCCGACAAGGACCAGGTGCGGTTTGTGATGGCCGGCACCCTGACCGTCCTGAATGAATCAGGCTCCGGCACACTGGCCGGAGGAGCGCACACGGACAGTTGGAATTCGGTCGTCTCCGCCGTCTGCTCCAAAGTCGCCGAAGCTTTTAACGCCGCCATCAGCCCGCTAGTCCTGGGAGACGGCGAACCGCTGGCCCGCCTCCACATCACTTTTGACACTGTCCAGACGCCGCTGCAGAAGGCCGAGGAAATCGCCGCGCTTGCGGACGGAGGCGTCCGCCCCGAGAAAACCGAAATCGAAGAAAAGATAGGCATGTCCATCGAGGACACGAGGGAACCCGTTCCGGTGACGGCGTCCAACAGGGAACAGGAAAAAGCGCTCATTCCGCCCGACGCCTACGAGCAGCTTCAGCAAATGATTTACGCCGGCCTCATGAAAGGATTTACCGATGATCAGTACGAAACAAATCAATGACCTGTCCCGACCCGCCAACGGCTGGTTTCACATTGAGAAAAGCGGAGACCATGACGTCGACTACGGCGAAGGCCCCGCCGTGCTGCGCATCGACGAGCAGGCGATCCGGGACATGGTGGACGACTTCAACGCCCGTACCTTTGACGGCCCGGGCATGCTCATCGACGGCGACCACCTGAGCCACGACCTTTCCCGCGATACGCGCGCGCTTGGATGGCTCAAGAGGCTGGACACCTACCGCGACCCTTCCGGCACGCTGGAACTCTACGGTTTCATCGAATGGACGCCGCGCGGCCTGCAAATGCTGCAGGACAAGGAATACACGCAGTCATCCACGGAATACGGCGAAGGGATGACCTTGACGGACGGCGTTTACCGACCGTCGCGCCTGACCGGCTTTGCCCTGACCAACCGGCCGCGCATCAAGGGAAAGCGGCCGCTGGTCAACAGACAGACTTCCCCCGCCTCCGTAGACGAGGCCGGGGGCGAACCCAAAAGCCCCGAAGAGGGGGAAACAACCCAGAACACCAATATGGAAAACGACGATAGATACCATCCGTCCGAGGAACTAAGCAGGCAAAGAGATATTTTGCTTGATAGCATCCTTGACAAAGCGGACATCGAATTCGATGGAACTGATAAAATGCTCAAGGAGATCCTGGAACGTTTTGATCACCTTTTCGATTTGGAAAAGAGTGAGAAAGACCACGTGAACGCCGAAGTGGACGACGCCGTCAGCACGTACGAAAACGCGCTGGACGAAGAAGAACGCAAGGAATTCACGGAAGAACGCCGGGAAGAGCTGAAAAACTCTCTCCGGGAAAGCCCCGCCGCGCTGAACGCCTTTATCCGCGCGCTCAACCGCCAGGCGGCCCCACAGAAACAGGAGCAGCCGGAGCAGAAGAAGCTTCCGCAAAGGACGCCTCTGAACCGCCGCGTGACTCTGAATCCCCCTGATCCGTTCCGCAAGAAGGAATCCATTGACGCATTCAACAACCGCGTGAACGAACTCATGAAGGGAGGAATGAAGCGATACGACGCCTACCAGAAAGCGACCGATGAAGGCTTCATTGTTGTCAACGAACGATAACCACTAACCGCTAAAAACCAATGCCATCAATCAACATCACACAAACAGACGCCGAAGTCTACTTCAACGCGCCGGAAGGCGTTGACCTGTCCACCCTGGAAGGATGCGTCGTCGCGCTGACCGGAAACCCGGATATTCCCGAGCTGATCGGAACCCCGCTGACGGCTCTTCCCACCCAGGACCAGCTGCTAGGGCTCGTCACTCAAATTCAGCCCGACCGTGGCACCTGCTGCGCCGTGCTGGTCGGCATGTTCGCTGGTCTGGCCAAAGCGTCTCTTGCCGAGACTCCCGGAACGATCAGCGTAGGAACGCCGGTGACTATCACCGCCAACGGGACCTGGAAAGCCGCCGCCAGCGGAGAAACCGTCTATGGACGAGCCATCCATAACCGTTGGGAGCCGGGGAAAATAGAAATCGGGTTTGTCGCTCAATACCAGGTTGCAGCAGCCTGAAATCACCTCTAACCATTAGAAAGATCAACCACAAGGGCTAATCTATTTTATTCAGCTTATCAGTTCACGGATGTCCTGACCTCTTTCTCCGTCGGTGCGGGGAATACGGAACGGGACTCCATGATCAACCGCATCGCTCCGCTTGTTCCGGTTTACGACATCTCTTTCCAATATATGGTCTGGGACACTCCGGCCGCGTTTACGGTGGAGCCCATCCAGGTCGCGCCGGGCGAACCGCCCCGCCAGACTTCCATGCTCGGAAGGAACGAAACCGACACCCTCCAGGGGTACGCGCTGACGGATCCGATTCCCGATATTCTGCTGGGGGTCAACAAGGAGAAGGCGCAGGCGATTCTGCTGGCCCATGCCAAGTTCCTGGAATCGAAATTCGTCACGTCTTACGAATACCAGCGCGCCAAGCTCATCGAAAGCCAGGTTCCGGCAGCGTCCGGTTATGGCGATTGGGATAATGCGCAGAAAAACCCGGTGACGGATCTCAACAACGCGATACGAACCATCAATGCCACCGCCGGGAAAATGCCGAATACCATCGTATTCGGGTCTAACGCGTGGGCTCGCCTTCGGGAAAACCCGCTTGCGCAAAAGTTAGTCTCGTTCAACAGCGTCGGGATGTTTGATGAGCGTTTGCTTCAAATAGCTTTGTTTACGCGAATGAAGGAAATCTTCGTCAACACCATGCCTTTCTATGACCCCACCGGTCAAGGAAAGACGATGATGGAAGACGATGTCTATATTCTCTACAAGGAAGATTCACCGACGCAGTTTGACGCCTCGGCTATCAAGACATTTGCGCTTAATGGACAATCCCAGCGGGAAGTAACGACGGAATACTTTCCCACAGACAAATTGACGAAGGTGACCAACCGGGTCTACTCGCTGACCAAGCTGACCAACCCCGGCGCCATCATCCGCATCAACACGGCCTCCGCCGATTAACCCCAACGCCCGCCTCCATCATGTCCGCCTTTCCCGCATGGTCCACGATTTCCACCGACGAAGCCGACCGGCTGCTCGGACTCAACACCGCCGAACGCGACGCCCTGGTGACCGCCGGGGAGCAGCGCAGCCTGGACTACCGGGACGTCATGATGGAGGCGGTCAACGATGTCTGCATGACCATCCGCGGGGCGCTGGCCAACAACCTCGCCCTGCGGCAATCGCTCCAGAACAGCGGCATGTACGACATTCCGCAAAGCATGCGGTGTCTGGCATGGCCGCTAATCATCCGGCAGCTCTACCTGCGCTACCAGCTCAACCTGACCGAGACGCGCCAGAAGGCAGCCGAATCGGCGGACGCGATGCTGGCGCTCTACGCCAAAGGGGACATGCTGCCGGAAAGCGTGGACGGTTCCGCGCCCGCGGATCCCGCCTACATGATGCCGCGCTACACGCGCCGCCCCTGGTTCAACCCCATGCGAAGCACCTACCGATGATGACCGCCGCCCAAATGGAGATGATTGCCAACGACTACGCCGAACGCGCCTTTTTCGTGTCCGGGGTGGAACCCGGCGTCATCCTGTCCGATTTTGAGGACAAGGCGTCCCAGGTTGCCGCCGGATCCTTGAGCTACGAGGAAGCGCAGCAGGCCATCCGCGAAACCCTGCGCCAGCAGGGCTACCGCCCCCCGGCAACGGGGCAGGGAGGCATTCAGGATTTGTCCTCCTGGGTCCGCATCCAGGTCGTCATGGAAACCAACGCGGCCATGGCCCACGGCTACTGGAATTGGTACAACTGGACACAGGACGACGACACGACCGCCTTCAAATTTTACCGATCCCAGGGACGGGAAGACCCGCGCTACTGGGCCGAACGCTGGAACCGTGCCCGGGCCGGGCTGGAAGAAGAAGCTACGGAAGCGGTATCATCCGGCTTCATCCGCGGAGAAACTGTCGGCTATGCGCTGGCGGCTTCC
>ULRR01005797.1_pt1 | contig 18370 bp, 14 predicted proteins | sample 1955651 | NCBI WGS metagenome assembly ULRR01 (sample SAMEA4835688, study PRJEB28245) | human gut metagenome | biome: gut microbiome; material: fecal sample | place: Denmark | collected 2008
ATCAGCATAAATCACACTGTATCATATCACAAGGACTTATCAGGAAAGTGTGTGTATCATGTGGGACTACCAAAGACAAAAGCAGGGATTCGTGTTATACCGATGATACCGGACGTAAAGAAAGCTCTTTTACAGGAGCGTAAGATACAGATGCAGACAGGCTTTTGTAAAGATGAGATAGACGGATATACGGGCTTTATCTTCCAGAACAGATATGGTAAGATACATAAACCGGTTGTTATCAATGGAGTGATAAAACGGGTAGTAGAAGCATATAATGAGGAAGAACTAAAGGTATCAGAGAAAGAAAAAAGAGAACCTATGCTCATCCGCGAGTTTTCAGCTCATAATCTTCGACATACTTTTGCATCACGTTTATGTGGTGTCGAGCAAAATCTTGGCATTATAAAGGCAGTCATGGGACACGCAAATATATCTACGACGATGGATATATATAATGATGTGACTGCTATGGATGAGAAGAAATCTTTTGCTGATTATGAAAATTTATTACTAGCGCAAAGCTACTGAAAAGCATTTGAATAGATTTTACGACAGTTTTACGACAGATTTTACGACAAATGAATAAAGAAATATAAGAAAATATAAAAAAATTTGACACGTAAATAAGCCGAAAAGCCCGTAAAATCAAGGGTTTTAAGAAAAATTAAAAAGATATAAAATGGATGTTATTCTAGGTGAAAGCGTGAATAACACGTAACTTTGCGTGTGTACTTTTGCCTGGAGTAACATTTTTATTTTACGGAAAGTCTTGTATATATACCAGAGAGATTACACACTTGCAGAAAAAAATAACAGTAGTCAGTGTGATTTTCCTGTTATGTATATAAGATGACAGAATTATTGTAACAGTCTACTGTTCCGCAGGGGCGGAACTATTATAGAACAGGCAAGTGAGGAGAAAAAAATGGAAACAACAATCGCAGCAATTTCCACAGCCATGAGTGCGTCCGGAATCGGAATCATCCGTATCAGCGGCGAGAATGCCATGGATGTGATTTCCCGTATCTACAGATCAAAAGGCGGGAAGAAAAAAATAAAAGAAGTTCCGACTCATACCATTCATTATGGATATATTTATGATGGAGAGGAACTGATTGATGAGGTTCTGGTAATGATCATGCATGCACCGAGGACTTTTACAGGAGAAGATACAGTAGAAATAGACTGTCATGGTGGTGTATATGCTATGCAGAGGGTTTTGGATACAGTGCTGAAAAATGGTGCCGAAATTGCAGAACCAGGAGAATTTACCAAACGTGCCTTCCTGAACGGACGGATGGATCTATCCCAGGCAGAGGCTGTTATGGATGTTATACAGGCGAAAAATGAATATGCGCTTCGCAGTTCCATGGATCAGTTAAGAGGTTCTGTGCAGAAAGCAATCCGAGATATCAGAGAAAAGCTGATTTATCACATTGCATATATAGAATCGGCACTGGATGATCCGGAACATATCAGTCTGGATGGATATCCCCAGGAACTTCTGGAAGTTGTGGATAATGAACAGAAAGAAGTGAAGCGCCTGTTGAAAACTTCTTCTGACGGAAAGATGATCCAGGAGGGAATCCAGACAGTTATCCTCGGAAAACCAAATGCCGGAAAATCCTCACTGTTAAATCTTCTGATCGGAGAAAACCGGGCTATTGTGACAGATATTGCAGGAACGACCAGAGACATTCTGGAGGAATATATCACACTTCATGGAATATCTCTGAAGATTATTGATACAGCCGGAATCCGGGAAACAAAGGATATTGTGGAAAAAATAGGGGTAGACAGAGCCAGAGAAATGGCACAGAAAGCAGATCTGATTCTTTACGTAGTGGATTCTTCTGTTCCGCTTGACGAAAATGATGAAGAAATCATGGAAATGCTTACTGGAAAAAAGGCGATTATCCTGTATAATAAAACTGATCTTCAGCCGGAAATCCAGCCGGAAATCCTGAAAGAAAAAACAGGACATCCTGTAATTCCGATTTCTGCAAAAGAAGAAAAAGGCATTACAGAACTGGAAGAACAGATTAAAGATATGTTTTTTGGAGGAGAGATTTCCTTTAATGATGAGGTATATATTACAAATGCCCGTCATAAAGCAGCATTGGAAGAGGCTGACAGAAGCCTTGATCTGGTCAGAAACAGTATCGAAATGGGAATGCCGGAAGATTTCTTTTCTATAGATCTTATGAATGCATATGAAAATCTGGGTAAAATCCTCGGAGAGTCTGTTGGTGAAGATCTGGTAAATGAGATATTCAGCAAGTTTTGCATGGGTAAATAGAAATCAAAAAATCGCCTTCGGCGATTTTTGAAAGAATAGAATGAGCAGTTGTAAAATAAAAGGAGACAAAATGAGAACGTTAGTAGAAGATTATGATATTGTTGTAGTCGGTGCCGGTCATGCCGGATGTGAAGCAGCACTTGCGGGCGCGCGCCTGGGCCTGAATACAGTGATGTTTACTGTAAGTGTAGACAGTATCGCATTAATGCCATGTAACCCGAACGTAGGTGGCAGTTCCAAAGGCCATCTGGTAAGAGAGCTTGATGCCCTGGGCGGTGAAATGGGAAAAAATATTGACAAGACCTTTATCCAGTCCAAAATGCTTAACTGTTCCAAAGGACCTGCAGTGCACTCCTTACGTGCGCAGGCTGACAAACAGGCATACAGCAATGAAATGAGAAAAACGCTTGAAAATACACCTAATCTGACTATTAAACAGGGAGAAGTAACAAAACTTCTGGTCGAGGACGGAAAGATTACAGGGGTAAAAACATATTCCGGTGCAACTTATAACTGTAAAGCAGTGGTCCTCTGTACAGGAACTTATTTAAAAGCAAGATGTATTTACGGTGATGTAAGTAATTATACAGGACCAAACGGACTGCAGGCAGCCAACTACCTGACTGATTCTCTGAAAGAGCTGGGAATTGAAATGTTCCGTTTTAAAACAGGAACACCTGCCCGTATTGCCGGAAATACAATTGACTACAGTAAAATGGAGGAACAGTTTGGAGATGAGAGAGTTGTACCATTTTCATTCTCAACTAATCCGGAAGATGTTCAGATAGAGCAGAAATCCTGCTGGCTGACATATACAAATGAGAAAACTCATGAGATCATTCGTGCAAACCTTGACCGTTCTCCATTGTATTCCGGTATGATCGAAGGAACCGGTCCGCGTTATTGCCCGTCAATTGAAGATAAAGTAGTCCGTTTTGCAGATAAGAATCGTCATCAGGTATTTATTGAGCCGGAAGGTCTCTATACAAATGAGATGTATATTGGTGGAATGTCCAGCTCTCTGCCGGAAGATGTGCAGGAAGAAATGTATCATTCCGTACCGGGACTGGAACATGCAAAAATCGTAAAAAATGCATATGCCATCGAATATGACTGTATTAATCCACGTCAGTTATATCCTACACTGGAATTTAAGAAAATCAAAGGACTGTTCAGCGGCGGTCAGTTTAACGGAAGCTCAGGGTATGAAGAAGCAGCGGCGCAGGGACTGATCGCAGGAATTAATGCTGCTCTGGAAGTTAAAGGTCAGGAACAGCTGATTCTTGACCGTTCTGAGGCTTATATTGGTGTTCTTATTGATGATCTGGTAACAAAAGAAAACCATGAGCCATACAGAATGATGACCAGCAGAGCGGAGTACAGATTACTTCTCCGACAGGACAATGCGGATCTGAGACTTCGTAAAAAGGGATATCAGGCAGGGCTCATCAGTGAAGAGGATTATCAGAAAATCCTTACGAAAGAAGAACAGATAAAAACAGAGATCAGCAGAGTAGAACATACAAATATCGGAGCAAACAAAGAGGTTCAGACCCTTCTGGAAAGCTATAACAGCACACCGCTGAAATCCGGAACCACTCTGGCAGAACTGATCCGCCGTCCGGAACTTTCTTATGAAGCAATCAAACCACTTGATAAAGAACGTCCGGAGCTGCCATGGGATGTACAGGAACAGGTTGACATTAACATCAAGTATGATGGATATATCCGCAGACAGTTAAAACAGGTAGAACAGTTTAAGAAACTGGAAGCAAAGAAAATCCCGACAGATCTTGATTATGAGAAAGTTGGAAGCCTGAGAATCGAAGCACGTCAGAAACTGGAAGCATACAGACCGATTTCAATCGGACAGGCTTCCCGAATTTCAGGAGTTTCTCCTGCTGATATATCAGTTTTACTGGTGTATCTTTCCAGTACGAAATAATTAATATAATACGCTTTAATGTGCTTATAAAAACAAGAAATTGGCAAAAAATATTAAAATAGTACATAAAAGAGTAAAATAACGGACTATAAATAACAGATAAAATCATAAAAGCACATAAAACAACCCTGTAAAATATACAAAAATAATAAATAAAGGTAGAAAAAGGAGAATAATACATGCCGTATAATCTGACGACATTGGAAAATGGATGCAGAGAACTGGGTATAGAGCTGAGCCAGAAGCAGAAAAATCAGTTTATCCAGTTTTATGAATTTCTGGTAGAAAAAAATAAGGTTATGAATCTGACAGGTATTACTGAGTTTGAGGAAGTACTTACAAAGCACTTTCTTGACAGTCTTGCCTGTGTAAAAGCCATTGATATGACAAAAGTAAAAACAATTATGGACATCGGTACAGGTGCCGGATTTCCAGGTGTGCCTTTGAAAATTGCTTTTCCACATCTGGAGGCATGTCTGCTGGATTCTCTGAAAAAGAGGGTAAACTTCCTTGAGGAAAGTTTTGAGCTTCTTGGATTAGAAGGGATTAAGGCGATTCATGGAAGAGCAGAAGAGTATGCAAAAAATAAAGAGTATCGTGAGAAATATGATCTCTGTGTATCCAGGGCAGTATCAAACCTTGCAACTCTGTCAGAATATTGTCTTCCTTATGTAAAGACAGGAGGAACTTTCATTTCCTATAAATCAGGAACTGTACAGGAAGAGGCAGAAGAAGCAGAGAAAGCAATCAATATCCTCGGTGGTCAGGTGAAAGACATCACATACTTTAAATTGCCGGACTCCGAGATTGACCGATCCCTTGTCATTATAAATAAGAAAAAATCTACACCTGGAAAGTATCCGCGTAAAGCAGGAACACCATTAAAAGAACCATTGTCATAATAAATCTATGTATAGTTGTCTCATGAAATCTTCTGGCAAAAAATGCCGAGATTTCGGGACAGCTATTTTTTTCAAACAAACATCACAGAATAATCACACTTTTATCCTAATTTCATCACAACTTCATCATAAACTATTTTTATAGAGATGTCCTCGGGTTCCCCCATTCTCTGTTTCACCTGGGGACATTTTCTATATTTTATTTTGGCAAAAATTAAGAGGAGGAGAACACATTGATTGAAGTAAACAATCTGGTTAAACGATATGGTAACCATACGGCAGTTGACCACCTTTCCTTTAAAATAGAGAAAGGCAAAATCTATGGATTTCTGGGACCAAACGGTGCAGGAAAATCCACTACAATGAATATGATAACCGGATACATCGCATCCACCGAAGGAACCGTCAAAATTGATGGACACGATATCCTCGAAGAACCGGAAGCGGCAAAGAAATGTATCGGTTATCTGCCTGAACAGCCGCCGGTCTATTTTGATATGACTGTCCTGGAATACATGAAATTTGTAGCAGATCTCAAGAAAATCCCAAAAGATAAAAAAGCAAACATGATCGAAGAAGTCATGGATATGGTAAAGATTTCAGACATGAGAAACCGTCTGATAAAGAACCTGTCAAAAGGTTACAGACAGAGAGTTGGTCTTGCTGAGGCGATTATGGGGTATCCGGAGGTGATCATCCTGGATGAGCCGACAGTAGGTCTTGACCCTAAACAGATTATTGAAATCCGAACCTTAATTAAAGAATTAAAAAAGAAACATACCGTTATTCTCAGCTCGCATATACTTTCTGAAGTAAGTGCGGTATGCGATTACGTGCTGATCATTTCTCATGGAAAACTGGTAGCAAGCGATACTCCTGAGAATCTTGGAAAACTTGCAGAGGGATCCAATACTCTGGAGATGCTTATTAAAGGTGAAAAAACACAGATCAGGCTGGCTCTCGAGGGAATCGAGGGAGTCAACAGCGTAACAATGGAAAAAGATGAGAAACAGAATCTCTGGAGTGTGAAAGTTTCAACAGAGGAGCAGAATGACATTCGGGAAAAAGTATTCTACAAAATGTCGGAGATTAACAGCCCAATCTATGAGATGAAGTCCAGGAAAGTATCACTGGAGGAAATCTTCCTTGAACTTACTGCATCCGATAAACCAATATCTGCAGACGAAGTCCCAAATACACCTGAAGATAAAGATACTGATGCCGGTAGATCAAACGAGACAAACGTAAAACAGACATCAGCAGAAATACCGGAAGAACAGAATAATGATAAAGGGGGAGAGAAATAACCATGACAGCTATATATAAAAGAGAGCTGAAAAGTTACCTGACATCCATGGTAGGATATTTATTTATCTTTTTCATTCTTGTACTGACAGGTATTTATTTTTCAGCATATCAGCTTTCAGCAGCATATCCGAAATTTGAATACACCTTAAGTGCAATTACCTTTGCATTCCTGATCGGAGTACCGATTTTGACTATGCGTGTACTTGCAGAGGAAAGAAAACAGAAAACAGATCAGCTGCTTCTGACAGCACCGGTTTCTGTGAGCGGTATTGTAATAGGTAAATATCTTGCACTGGTAACTGTATTTGCTGTTCCGATGGCAGTTATGTGTACTTATCCGCTGATTATGTCCAGGTTTGGCACAGTAGAGTTTGCATCTGCATATACAGCAGTCCTGGGATTCTTTCTCCTGGGATGTGCAAATATTGCAATCGGTGTATTTATGTCAGCATTAACTGAGAGCCAGGTAATTGCAGCGGTACTCACATTTGTTTTCTTATTTGCATTTTATATGATGAATGGTATTTCTTCCTTCTTCTCTCAGACATCTATGTCGACATGCGTGACATTTGGGTTATTGATCCTGGCAGCAGCCATCATTATCTATACCATGATCAAGAATATTCTGATCTCAGCAGTGATCGGTGTGATCGGAGAAGTGGCACTGATTATTATTTATGTAGTAAAATCCAGTATTTTTGAGGGCGGTATTCAGAAAGTCCTGGATGTGTTTAATCTGAGCGGACACTTTGATAATTTTACAAGTAACATCTTTGATATAAAAGGAATTGTATATTTTCTTTCTGTGATTGCAGTATGCCTGTTCCTTACAACACAGTCTATTTTGAAGAGACGCTGGAATTAGTGGGGAGGTGAAAGAAAATGAAACTGAAAGAAAAGATGAAAAATAATAACCATAAAAAATTTGACAAAAAGAAACTGATTGGCACCATCAGTAAGAAGCATATCAAAAATGGCTCTTACACAATGGCTATGTCAGTGATATTTATTGCAGTAGTTGTAGTGCTCAACATGATCGTAAATGCGATTCCGTCCAAATATTCAGAAATTGATATCAGCAGCCAGAAACTCTACAGTATTGGTGATGATACAAAAGCAATGCTGAAAGATCTGGACAAGGACGTAACAATTTACCAGATTGCACAGAGCGGTTCTGAAGATGAAAATATTACCAATCTGCTTAAGAAATATGAAGATGAATCCAAGCATATTAAAGTAGAGCAGAAGGATCCTGTAGTAAATCCTAAATTTGTAACGGAATATACAAGTGATGATCTTTCTGCAAACAGTCTGATCGTTGTATGCGGCGACAGAAATAAAGTCATTGATTACAACAATATCTATGAGAGCACAATTGATTATCAGACCTACAGCTCTCAGACTACCGGTTTCGACGGTGAAGGTCAGATCACAAGTGCGATCGGATATGTAACATCCGAAGATCTCCCGATCCTTTATACACTCGAGGGACATGGTGAGAAGGAGATGGATTCTACTATCAAAGAAGACATCGAGAAGGCAAACATGGATATTCAGTCTCTGAATCTTCTTACAGAGGGAAGTGTTCCGGATGATGCAGACTGCCTGTTCATTGATTCTCCATCCACAGATATTTCAGAAGATGAAAAGACTGCTATTATTGATTATCTTGAAAATGGCGGAAAGGCGATGATTTTCTCTGATTATACAACAGAAGACCTGCCAAACTTTGATGCAGTTCTGGAAAACTATGGTGTTCAGAGAGAAGCTGGAATCGTATTTGAAGGTGATAATCAGCATTATGCAATGCAGATGCCATATTATCTGGTTCCGACTATAAACAGCACAGATGCAAGCTCTGAGACTGTTTCCGGAGGATATCATGTACTTGTACCATATGCACAGGGAATCAAAAAAATGGATGATGTAAGAGATACCGTAACGATCAACAGTATCCTCACCACATCAGACCAGGCATATTCCAAGACAGATCTGAACAGTGATACTCTGGAGAAAGAAGACGGAGACGAAGCTGGCCCATTTGATCTGGGAGTAAGCATCACAGAGACTCTGGATGATGACAAAGAAACGCAGATCGTATACTATTCAACTTCCAATCTGATGGAATCACAGGTAAATCAGATGGTATCCGGCGGAAATGAGAAGCTGATCATCGAATCCCTGAAGTGGATGACAGATACAGAAGACAGTGCAACCGTATCTATCCCATCCAAGAGCCTGTCTGTATCGTATCTGACACTTACAGACTATGATGCTGCATTCTGGAAGATCTGCACCATCGGTCTGATTCCTGGATTCTTCCTTGTTGTAGGGTTTGCAGTCTGGATGAAGAGGAGAAAAGCTTAAATGAAGAATAAAACTGTAAAAATGGTTCTTGCAGTTGTAGTTCTTGGTGTCTGCTGCGGGGCTTACGCAGGTGTAAAAACCTACGTAGCCCATCAGGAGCAGAAAGAATCCGAAGAAGATTCTGAAGGAAGCACAACTGTATTTACTGCATCAACAGATAACATTAAATCTCTGGATTTTATGGTTGATGATACAGAGACAACATTTGAAAAAGATGATGACAGCTGGGTAAAGAAAGACGAAACAGATTTTCCGGTAAATCAGACTACTCTGGACAGTGCAGCATCTGCTATTGCATCTGTCGATTCGGACAGAGTTCTGGAGGACGTAGATGATCTTTCAGAATATGGTCTGGACTCTCCGTCAAACACGATTAAGATTGTAACAAAATCTGATGAGGAAGATGGCGATGACATAACAACTACACTGTATGTGGGAGATGAAAATTCCTCCACCAGTCAGTATTATGTAAGAAAAGATGATGATGAGAAGACAGTATACCTGATAGATTCTTCCTGCGTAGAGCCGTTTGCCAAATCATTGAATGATTATGCGCAGATGGAAGATTTCCCTGCAATTTCCAATACAGATACCATTACAAAAATTTCTGTAGACGGCGATAATTCCTATGAATTATCAAAAGACGAAGATACAAGTACCTGGTCAGTAAAAGGCAGCGAGGATGAAGAAAAAGCAGACTCAGCTACCGTAAGTTCTCTGGTATCCTCATTCGGAAGCATGGCATATAGTTCACTTGCAGATTATAAATGCGACGACAAGAGCAAATATGGTCTGGATAAACCATATGCAACAATCACAGTAGATTATCAGGAAGAAGTTGCTGATGATGACACACAAGATGATACGACAGCTTCCGGTGAGGCGGCAGATGAAGATGCTTCATCTGTGGAAGAAAACAGTGACGATGCTGAACAGGATACAGAATCAGACGAAAGTGTAAGTGAAACTACGGATGAAACATCAGAAAACTCAGACAGTGCATCAGACAATGAGGATTCTTCGGAAGAAGAAACTAAGATGGAAGATAAGCAGCTTACAATTCTTGTTGGAAATGAAACAGATGACAGCAGCAGATATGTCATGGTAAATGACAGCAATGAAGTCTATACGATGTCAACGGATACTCTGTCCGCGCTCACTGATAAATCAGAAGAAGACTTCTGGGATATGACAGTAAGTTATGTATCTTTAAACAGCCTCGGAAGCCTCAAAGTAAATTATCAGGGCAGTGATTATAAAGTAAATGTTTCACGTGAAACATCCACAGATGATGATGGAAACGATACAGAAACAGTTACCTATAAACTGAATGGCTCTGATCTGGATGAAACAACATTTATAACATTCTACAATAAACTGATCAACATGACGGCTCAGAAACGTCTGACAGATAAATATGAACCTGACGGTGATGCAGAACTGACAGCTACATTTACAGAAGAAGACGGTGATACACAGGAAGTTGCATACTATAGCTACGATACAAACTATTATGCAGCAGTGGTGGATAATAAAGTATATCTCGTAAATAAGATGAGTGTAAAAGAACTGTTCACAGCATTTGAATCAGTTGTTGGAACAGAAGAAGATAGTTCAGATAAGACAGATTCAGACGAAGCAACAACAGATGATACTAAATCAGATTCAACAGATATGCCAAGTGAGAGCATAGAAGAGTCCGATGACAGTACATCTGAAACAGCCGGCATAACAAACGATTCTGATACATCCGAAGAGGAGAATACAGATTCTCAGGAAACGGACAGTACAGAAGAGTAAAAGAATAAACGAATCTATAAAAAAGTGAGGCAGGCATATAGAATTTCTTCCATATGCCTGCCTCACTTTTTGTTGTATTAGAGCGTGTTTGAAAAATCATTTCCACAATCTGCACGCCCCACTTTGCGGTATATTTTGTCCGAATTCGGTTGCTGTAGTCACCGCAACGTCGCCTTCTTCCGACTTGAAATAAAAAAATTTATCCTTCAAAACTGTCTCAAAATCAACTCGTCGACTCGTTCTGGCTTAAATATAAGGCTTAAAAGAAGATTTTAACCTGTTCAAGAAACGCTTCAGGTGCTTCAACATGTGGAAGATGTTTTGTTTCTTTGAGAACAGAAACTTCAATAGCCGGGTTGGAGGCACAATAATCATCAGTGACAGCCTTTCCGTTTGGCTCTGTTTCACCTTCAACAATATAAATACTGTTATCCAGTGCCTTAAGTGCATGACAGATATTTATATTTATATACTTAGCTGCAAGACTGGAGTACAAAAATCTGGTATAATATCCACCTTTATGAGCTGCTTCATAATAAGCATCTGCCATTTGATTATCCACATGGAATGGATTATAATACATCTTCTCGATAAAAAGATTATTTATATTATCACGTGATACGATCATATGATAAACCAGAGTTCCGAAAATCGGAATTTCCAGAGCTGCTTTTAACAGGCGGTCCTTTCTGTTTGGCATCTGTTTTAATTGAGTCAGGCTGGGCGGATTTACCAGCATGATTTTGTTAAAAAGTTCTTTCTCATTGTGACAGGCCATAGTAACAAAAGAGCCTGAAAAACCACTTGCAATCACATCTGTTTTCTGACCAATTATTTTTTTGATAAAATCACTGATCATCTGAACATAAACAAAATTTGTATAGGTAATGCTGGATTTGTCCGAACGTCCGCATCCTAACAAATCAACAGTATATACGGTATGGTCAATTGCCAGTTCGTCTTCAATTTTGCTCCATTCATACCCGGAAGCTCCAGGTAAAGTGTCATGAATCAAAAGAATCGGTGACCCAGTTCCCTTTTTGGTATAATAAATGTTCCCAAAGCGCCATTCAAAGTAATTGTCATTAGAAATGTGGAGCATCTGTTTTAATTGTGCAGCAGTAGCAATCGTGTGGTTAATGAAATGAACAGCAACAGTTGCGCCGGTCATCAGAGCAGCAAATGTAAGAAATTTGTGCTTGTTTTTACTCATTTTCGGCCTCCTTTATCAAGCATAACAAGTGATTAGCCTGCTAAAATTATATACCCATATTATACCGCGATACTGTCTGTTTTACAAGAAAATATGATGCGAAAAAAAGAACCATATGGATTGATGATGTTACTGTTCACTCCGTTCACAGCAACACGCTTCGCGATGCACAGAATTTATGCTAATCGCATAAATTCGCGCGGTATGTCTCGGGTTTTCTGTGACCTTCACTCACAAAAAACACCTCGCGGGATATTACCAGTGAACAGTAACTTGATGATTACTGTTCACACACCACAATCCTGCGAGGTGTTTTGGCATGAATGTGCCAAAATCCCGAGACATACAAGCCAAAATTCCATTGCCGCAGGCAATCTGGAATTTTGGCTACGTTACTGAGAATGGAGTGAATAGTAACGATTGATGGAAAAAGAAAATGTCAATCACCACAAAATATACAATATTTATGCTAAAAATAATGTGTTTTTTTATGTTTCACGTGAAACATTATGTGGCATGATTAAAATAAAAGTGTTATAATAAACCTGCGTATGCCTGTTGGCATTATAAAAAATAATGTAACAGGCAAAATAGGAATAACTACAATTAAAACCTCATAAAGGAGGAATGAAGTTGGGAAGAATTATAGCAGTTGCTAATCAGAAAGGCGGAGTTGGAAAGTCAACAACTGCAATTAATCTTTCAGCATGTCTTGCAGAAAAAGGGAAAAAGGTTCTCGCAATTGATATGGATCCACAGGGAAATACTACCAGTGGTTTCGGCGTTGATAAGAACGGCATAGAAAATACATTGTATGAACTTTTGCTTGGAGAGGCAGAAACGAAAGACACGATTGTAAAAGATGTTGTTGAGAATCTTGATCTGATTCCATCTAATATTAATCTTTCCGGTGCAGAAATCGAGCTGGTAGGAATCGATGATAAAGAATTTATCTTAAAGGGAATCACAGATAAGCTTCGACGTAAATATGATTACATAATACTGGATTGTCCGCCGTCATTAAATATGCTGACGATCAATGCATTAACCGCAGCTACATCTGTATTAGTGCCAATCCAGTGTGAATATTATGCGCTGGAGGGACTTTCACAGCTGATTCATACCATTGATCTGGTAAAAGAAAGACTGAATAAACGTCTGAAAATGGAAGGCGTAGTATTCACAATGTATGACGCAAGAACAAACCTGTCTCTGCAGGTAGTGGAAAACGTAAAAGAGAATTTAAATCAGAATATTTATAAAACAATTATTCCACGTAATGTAAGACTGGCGGAGGCTCCAAGCTATGGACAGCCGATTAATATCTATGATCCGAGATCAGCAGGAGCAGAAAGCTACAGGCTTCTGGCAGAGGAAGTGCTCAACAGGGAGGATAATTAATGGCAGGAAGAAAAAACGGTCTTGGCAGAGGCTTAGATGCATTTTTTCCAGACAGAACATCTGTTGTCAAAGAACCTGCCAGAAAGACAATAACCAAAACAGTTAAAACAGAGAAGAAATCTGACGTAGCTGAAAAACAGACAAACCCTACTGTTGCAAAGAAGCAAACAGCAGATTCGAAAACAGGGGCAATGATCGTAAAGATCTCAAGTGTAGAGCCGAATATGGATCAGCCACGTAAACAGTTCGATGAAGATGCACTCATGGAACTGTCTGAGTCTATTAAACAGTACGGCGTACTCCATCCGCTTCTCGTGTCTGATAAAAAGGACTACTATGAAATAATTGCAGGTGAAAGACGCTGGAGAGCGGCAAAGCTTGCCGGACTGACAGAGATTCCTGTAATTGTTAAAGAGTTTTCTGAGCAGGAATTAGTAGAAATTTCCCTGATTGAGAATATTCAGCGGGAAGATTTAAACCCTGTGGAAGAAGCGATGGCATATAAACGACTGATTGATGAATTTCATCTGAAACAGGATGAAATCGCAGAGCGTGTAGGGAAGAGCAGAACAGCAGTAACAAATGCAATGAGACTTCTCAAACTCAGTGAAAAAGTGCAGCAGATGCTGATTGATGAGATGATCACTGCCGGTCATGCCAGGGCAATTCTTTCGATAGCAGATAAGGAAAAGCAGGAATCAATTGCAATGAAGGTTTTTGACGAGAAATTAAGTGTTCGTGAAACAGAAGCGCTTGTAAAACGTATGCTGGAGCCGCCAAAAACAGCAAAGAAGAGCAAATTCAGTTCTGCTGAGGATGCAATATATGAGAGTCTGGAAGAAAAAATGAAAAGTATCATGGGTACCAGAGTCCAGATTCACAGAAAGAAAAATGACAAAGGTAAAATTGAAATTGAATATTATTCCAAGGATGAACTGGAAAGAATCATAGATCTTTTCGAATCCATTGGTTAGGAGTGACAGTAATATGAGTGGCATTTTTGAAAATCTTGGAATTGATTCCGGGATCATCATTATTATACTGCTGATTCTTACTATCTTCCTGCTGGTAAGGAATATCAGTATGAATATGCGCCTGAGCCGTCTGGAACGTAAATATAAGACGTTCATGAAAGGTTCAGATGCACAGTCTCTGGAAAAAGTATTCGTTAGAAAATTCGCTCAGATAGATAAGCTCTATGATGCGAAGGAAGAACATGATCATGATCTTCTTTTTATCAAAAAGAATCTTGATAAAATGTTTAATAAATATGGTGTAGAAAAGTATGACGCATTTGATGATGTAGGTGGAAAGTTAAGTTTTGCGCTGGCTTTGCTGGACAAAGAGAATACAGGCCTTATCTTAAATGCAGTACACAGCCGGGACAATTGTTTTTTGTATATGAAAGAAATTGTAAAAGGCGAATCCTACGTTATGCTCAGCCAGGAAGAAGTAGAGGCACTTCGTAAGGCAGTGAATTTTGGACTGGATAATATTGAAGAATAAAGTTTTTTAAAAGTTACTGTGAACGGAGTGAACAGTAATGTTTAAAAGTTGAAAACAAGAGCATACTAAAAGAGAATCTGTTTTGTGCAGGAATGCACATGATATGATAAATTGATATCAGGGGGAAAGTTGTTGCCAGATTTTACCCTGACATCATTACATAATGTAATAGAATATTTCAGGAGGAACAAGATGTTAGATATTAAATTTGTGAGAGAAAATCCGGAAGTTGTAAAACAGAATATCCGCAACAAATTTCAGGATAATAAACTGGAATTAGTGGATAAAGTTCTGGAACTGGACAAAGAGAATCGCGAAATCAAACAGGAAGTAGAAGCTCTTCGTGCAGAGAGAAATAAAATTTCCAAACAGATCGGTGCACTGATGGCACAGGGAAAGAAAGAAGAAGCTGAAGAAGTAAAGAAACAGGTAGCTGCTTCCGGAACCTGTATTGAAGAACTTTCCACAAGAGAGAAAGAGGTAGAGGAAGAACTTCTCAAAGATATGATGGTAATTCCGAATATCATTGATCCATCTGTACCGATTGGTAAAGATGACAGCGAGAATGTAGAAATCGAGAAGTTTGGTGAACCGGTTGTTCCGGATTTTGAAGTGCCATATCATACAGAAATTATGGAAAATTTTGATGGAATTGATCTTGACAGTGCAAGACGTGTTGCGGGAAATGGTTTCTACTATTTAATGGGAGATATCGCAAGACTTCACTCAGCAGTAATTTCCTATGCACGTGACTTCATGATAAACAGAGGTTTTACTTACTGTGTACCTCCTTTTATGATCAGAAGCAATGTTGTAACAGGTGTAATGAGTTTTGCTGAAATGGATGCCATGATGTATAAGATTGAGGGTGAAGATTTATACCTGATCGGAACAAGTGAACATTCCATGATCGGTAAATTTATCGATCAGATCATTCCTGAGGAAGAACTTCCGAAAACTCTTACAAGCTATTCTCCATGTTTCCGTAAGGAAAAAGGTGCTCATGGACTTGAGGAGAGAGGCGTTTACCGTATTCATCAGTTTGAAAAACAGGAAATGATCGTTGTCTGCAGACCGGAAGAAAGTCCGATGTGGTTTGATAAATTATGGCAGAATACAGTAGATCTGTTCCGTTCTCTGGATATTCCGGTTCGTACACTTGAGTGCTGCTCTGGTGACCTGGCAGACCTGAAAGTAAAATCTCTTGACGTAGAAGCATGGTCTCCACGTCAGAAAAAATATTTCGAGGTAGGAAGCTGTTCAAACCTTGGTGATGCACAGGCACGTCGTCTTAAGATCCGTGTAAACGGAAAAGATGGTAAGAAATATCTTGCACATACATTAAATAATACTGTTGTAGCACCGCCTAGAATGTTGATCGCATTCCTTGAGAATAACCTGAATGAAGACGGTTCTGTAAGTATTCCTAAAGCTCTGCAGCCATACATGGGTGGTATGACAAAGATTGAGAAAAAGCACGCTTAATGGAGAGTAAGCTTTTTCAGGGAGGTGTTCTTATGCACAGTTATCTGAGGGCAGTTGGTTTTTCCAGGATCACCAAAAGAAGCAGTATCAGACAGATCATTACGGATGTGGTTGAAACCTATGACGAGAAAACTGTCATAGAGAACTATCCGGATGGTATGTTTGCAGAGTTTTCCAAGAATTATGGATGCGATTGTGGAATTACTGTCTGCGGGCAGTATGATGAAAACAACGTATTTTATCCGGATTATTATTTTCCTTTTTTTCGCGGAACAGGCATTACAACACAGGAGAGTGTTGTGATAGAAAGACATGCAGACAAAGAATCTTTTGCAGGTGCCTGTGACGATTTGAGAATTGGGGTTACTTTAATTTTCTATCTTCAGAATGCTGCTGAGTATCTGCAACAGCGTGAAAAAGGCAACATACTTCCGGGTGGCCAGCCTTTAACCCTTTCCGGGCTGGCCAGGGAAGGAAAAATCCTTTTTCCTGTAGAGAAAGATAAAGAAGCAGTAAAAGCAGAACGTGAACTGACAAAGAACAGAAATCATCTCATTGCAGCCGCCAGAAACGGTGATGAAGAGGCTATGGAGAGCCTCACGATGGAGGATATGGATACATATTCCATGATTTCTCAGCGTATAGTTACAGACGATATTTTTTCTATAGTGGATTCCTATTTCATGCCATATGGAATTGAATGTGATCAATATAGTATCATGGGTGAGATTCTGGATTTTATGACATTCAAGAACATTATAACAGGAGAAGAAATCTGCCAGCTTACATTAGACTGTAATGATATGCAGTTTGATGTTTGTATCAATAAGAATGATTTGCTGGGGGAGCCAAAGATCGGACGTAGATTCAAAGGAATCATATGGCTCCAGGGACAGTTGCACTATTAATTAAAATGATTTATGATGGCATGGACGAATATTTCGCCCATGCTATTTTGAGTTTTACAAGAATATGTTTCACGTGAAACATGCTTATAGCAATCCACTTGACGAGGAAATGCTATAGAAATATACATTTCACGCCGAATATTTGCAATTCATTCCATGGGTAAGAAAAGAATGAATTCCTATGATATACTTGGAGCAGGCAAGGTGGAAAACTGAAAAAAGGAAGGTGATATTATATGAAAAACAAATTATGGAAACAATGGATGATAAGTGGGGTTCTGGTTTCTGCAATGGTTGTATCATGCGGGGTATCTGTAAGTGTACAGGCAGAAGAAACAACAGAGACAGAAGAAGCAGCAGAAACCGATTCTTCTGCTGAAAGTGAAGATGATCTGCAGATTCTTTTTGATCAGGCAGTTGAAGATGCGATGATTGCTGAGGATGGTGAGATTCTTCCGGTAGTAAGCCTGGATGAGGGAGAGCCTTATGCAGTTTATAATGAAGAGGGAAGAGTTCTTCTATATACATTCCATAAATATCCGGACAGTTATCCGGATGGCACTGATGTGAAACTGGAATGGGGAAATGTATGGACATTTACAGGTGGTGAACTGGAAGACTGGTATCAGGAAAATAAAGAGGGTGTAACAGACTGGCAGACAAGAATGAAAGAATTGCTTGGTCTGACTCCTGATAATGAATCTAATTATGTTACAGCTATGTGGGTAAAACCGGAAGATGTTTTTCGTCCGGCATATATTTCGGATATTGGAACAGTAGAAATGACAGACTCATTCTCCGAAGATGTTGATGCGGATTATAAAGCATGGTTTGATGCGAACATTATTTCCAGCTATTATGATGGCGAATATCCATGGACAAGATTGGGATATACTTATGACTGGGCGGATAATGGACAGGCTTACGGGTTGTCTGAGTTTATCGTTAAACAGGATAGTGATGTAAAAGTAGCATATACTGTTGAACTGGATGAGATGATTCAAAAGCTGGAAGATAATACATGGAATCCGGAAGCAGAAAATTAGATAAGAAAAGCCAGATTGCACTTGTAATTTTCTTTGAAATATAGTATATTAGTTACTGTTCATACACCATTATTCCTCGAGGTATTTTTGCAAAAATATGCCAAAGTCCCGAGACATACAAGCCAAAATCCCATTGTCGCAGGTAATCTGGAATGAATTTTGGTTAAGTTACTGAGAACGGAGTGAA
>ULRR01045375.1_pt1 | contig 18267 bp, 16 predicted proteins | sample 1955651 | NCBI WGS metagenome assembly ULRR01 (sample SAMEA4835688, study PRJEB28245) | human gut metagenome | biome: gut microbiome; material: fecal sample | place: Denmark | collected 2008
CACACCGCCTGCTGCGCCTAAAGAGAAGCTTCCAAATCCGCCTAATGGAATAGTAATACTTCCAACTGCAATACCGATGATCGCAACAAAAGAGAGGATCATGAAGTTTAATGGCTGAGGTTTCATCTTCTTTTCACCTGCCATATTTTCTTCCAGTTCTTTCTGATATTTCTCCCGCTCTTTCTCCATATCAATACGAAATACCTTTGGAAGCAGTGTTTCCATTACTACGATCACAAGAACACCGATAGGGAACGCTACAGTATAACCAAGGCTTATAGAAGAAGCGGCTGCTTCTTTGTAAGCTGCTACCTGTTCTTCATTTAAAGATGGGGTATCTTCCACAGTCAGACTTCCTGACGGATCGATCTTTAATAACATTTTTTCTTTGTCTTCTGCAGAATAATTTTCATACAGTTCCTTATAATCTACCTGACCGGCTGCATCCAGGGCTGTTCCGTATCCAGGTGTGGTAGTCATAGCTCCTGCATACATACCAATGGTCTCAAATGGTGTAATAGCTTCGTTTCCTGAAAGAACCGTTCCATAAAGAACACAGGCTGCGATCAGGGAAACCACCGGGATAGAAACACCGATCACAACAAATTTGCTGCCGTATTTCTTAAAAATGGCACCGATACTTCCGCCTACCTTCATTCCGATGGAAACAAGAAAAAGCAGCAGAAAGAAAGTAAAGAAAGCCTGTGCAACCACACCTGTAGAAAGGATCCTTTTCGCTGTACTGTAGTACTTCTGTCCCTCTTCTACTGTGTGAGCCCATTTTGTTACAAAATAACCGATCACAATACCGGTAAAGATACCACCGGAAACTCCCAGTGAAAAACTGCCGATCTTGATCTTTCCGATCAACAGTCCTGTTGCAATGGCAAGAAACATTAAAAAGAACTGGTTCGTTAATACTGAATTGATCATTGCTGACATTTGATTCCCTCCAAATCGTTATCTGAACATTTATACATTTTTGTTCATCTACACATGAAAAATACGTTCTGCGTTTCCATAAAGGATGGACTCTTTTTCTTCTGCAGACAGCCCCAGACTGTCAATACATTTTAAAGTCCTGTCAATATAACCCGGTCCCTTTTCCGGATCAAATGGCATATCAGAGGCAAATAACAGGTGGTCTTTTCCAAAGAAATCCAGACCACAGCGGATTGCGGAAGCAGAGCCAAAAGAAGCAGTATCTGCATAAAACTTCTTGAAAGTATCTAACGGATTGCCTTTCATTTTTGTCTTTGTCAGCTTTTCCTTTAATTCAGGTGCTGTTCTGCCCCCATACATCTTAAGGCCATTTTCAATACGGCCTGCCAGCATAGGGATCATGGCTCCTACATGATGAGTAACGATCTTTAACTGAGGAAAATCCTCAAAGATACCGGAAAACGCCAGGCGGCTCATAGCTACGGTTGTCTGGTAAGGCCAGCCGATGAGAAACCACAGTTCATATTTGGAGCAGTCCTCTGTAGGAAATTCCGGGACCATCTGTCCTCCTACCGGATGGATCAGGATCGGAAGATCCAGCTTTTCGCAGATCTCATAGATCGGCCAGAACTTTTCCTGGTCAATAGCTTCTCCGTTCATATGTGTGTAGATCTGGATTCCCTTTGCCCCCATATCCTTGCATCGTTTGATCTCTTCCACAGACGCAGACACATTGTTAAACGGGATACCCCCGATAAATCCACAGTAACGGTCCGGATCGCTGTCTGTGATCTTTTTGATCTCATCATTTCCAATAGCTGCCAGCTTCGGTGATTTGTCCGGCCCTGCAAACAGCTCCACAGGCGGTGATACAATATTGGGGATCTGCTTATACCCCTCAAACCCTTCCATCACCTGCTTTCTGTACTCCATATCAGACATAGCCTGCATTTTCAGGGCACGTACAAACATGTGGGATTTGTTTGGTGATTCATTCATTGCCAGTTCTGCATACTTTTGCGGCATCAAATGGCAGAAAACATCAATTGACTTCATACTTTCTTCTCCTTTTCGTTTTTCTAAAGTATAGCCTTTACAGCCCCTGCTTTTCTGGTAGAATTCTGTTGTAAATTGGGTGTTTCCTGTCATATTCTGTCTGGATTTATGCACAAAAAAAACTGCCGCAGAACAAAGGTGACTTTTTCATCATCCTCTGCTTTGCGGCAGTTATATATTCACATTTTGATCAGATATTTACACTATTTTTTCCTGTTATTTCTTCAGTCCGTAATGATCAGCCAGTTTCTGCAGTGCAGGAAGTGCTCTGTGGATCATCTCATTGGATACGCAGTATGCCATACGAACATAACCAGGACAGCCAAAGCTGGTTGCAGGTACGATCAGCAGGTTAAACTTCTTGGCTGCTGCGGAAAACTCCGCGTCATCTCCTGTAGGTGCCTTAACCAGCATATAAAATGCGCCTTCCGGCTTTACACACTCAAAGCCCATATCCTTCATAGACTCATATAACAGCTTGCGGTTTCTGTCATAAAATTCCACATCTGTCTTTACATCCAGGCAGTCAGCTACAACCAGCTGGAATAAAGATGGTGCATTAATGTAACCGATGCAGCGGTTTGCAACCACCAGGGCATTGATCATGGTATCATACTCTGCGATCTGGCGGCTCACAGCCATATATCCAATACGCTCACCAGACAGGGACAGGGACTTACTGAAGGAATAAACGACAATGCAGTTTTTAATATAGTCCGGCGCAAATGGAAGCTCACAGCCATCATATACCAGTTCACGGTATGGCTCATCAGAAAGAACGTAAATAGGATGTCCGATCCGTTCCTCTGCCTTTTCCAGCATTTTCTGTAAACGGATCAGCGTTTCCTTATTGTATACAACACCAGACGGATTGTTGGGGTTGTTGATGATCACAGCCTTGGTACGCTCTGTAATATACTTATCAGCTTCCTCTACATTCAACTGGAAAGTCTCATAATCAGCCGGAACCACCTTTAAATTACCGCCAAAGTTCATAACATAACTGTTGTACTCACCAAAAAACGGCGCAAAGCAAAGGACCTCATCTTCCGGCTCCAGCAGAGAACGCAGAACACAGTTGATACCGCCTGCAGCACCTACGGTCATAATAATGTCATCTTTTGTAAAAGAAGAATTGTATTTCTTATTTAAGTTTGCTGCTACTTTCTCCCTTACTTCCGGATAACCGGCATTTGGCATATAGCAGTGTACAAAATTGGCATTTCTGTTTTCAAGAATATCATAAATGCTCTTCTTTACCTCTTCCGGTACAGGAGCGGCCGGGTTTCCAAGGCTGAAATCATATACATTCTCAGCGCCGACTTCCTTTGCCAGCTCAATACCTTCCTCAAAAAGTTTTCTTATTGTAGAACTTCCTGCAACCAGTTTCTGCATATTCTTTGAAAGAACCATCTCTCTACCTCCTACAGCGATCGTGCCTTTATCCTTTTGTGTCCGCACCGGCTGTTCTTTTTCATTAACAAAAATTTTAACACATTAACGTATCCAACGCAATGATTTTAGAAAAATTTATTTTGCCACTGTAAAGTCATAAAGTAATTCCGCATCTATTTTATTATAATTCAACATCTGGCATACTGTAACCAGCTTTCCTCAAAGCCTTTTATATGCTATACTCATTAATAAAGGTTCTTTTTATTTCAGCTCAAAAACGCAGCTTTTCAGAACCTGCCTATACCATGATCTGGAGGTAAAATCCTTATGAATACAGACTCATCCCAATTCATCACCGGACGTGAAGTTGCAGTACTGGATATGTTAAACGCAAGAGACAGGCGCCACGCCATCCAGCAGGAACTGATCCGCACCCACAATGCCACAGTCATTTCCTTCACCTTAAATATTCCCGGTCCCATCAAAGTCTTTCCTTTAGGAGAAATGACCTTTGAAGAAGGCATCCGTCTCATCGACTCCCAACTTCACGCCTGGAAGATCCCGGTCCTTGAAAAACGGACGATCCGCGATTTTACAGGAAACGAACAGTTCTGGTCTGTTAAAGGTGATACCCTTTTCATCAAAGAGATCCTCTGCCTTTTAGAAGACAGCCTGTCCTTTGGCCGTCTTTTCGATATTGATGTGATCCGTACCGATGAAACCAAAGTTTCCCGTACAGAACTTGGCTTTCCAGGCAGAAAATGCCTTTTATGCAGCAACGATGCCTTTGTATGCAGCCGTTCCCGTACCCACACAGTAAAAGAACTGTTAGATAAAGCCTGCGAACTGATGAAAGACTATTTTGAAGAAAAACAGGCAAAAAAACTGTCTTCCCTGTCCATGCAGGCCCTTCTCTACGAGGTAAGCGCCACCCCTAAACCAGGACTGGTAGACCGCAACAATACCGGCGCCCACAAAGATATGGACATCTTCACCTTTGAAGCCAGCGCCGTTTCCTTAAACCACTACTTTGAGAAATTCGCCCTCTGCGGCATGGAAAAAGAACACGAAAACGGCCACGAACCATTTTCCCGTATCTTTGCAAGACTGCGCTCTTTAGGGATCCAGGCAGAAGATGCCATGATGACCGCCACCAAAGGCATCAATACACACAAAGGACTTATCTTCTCCCTGGCGATCTTAAACTGCTCCTTAGGCTATATGTATGCAAACCATATCCCCTATTCCCCAGACACGCTGCTCTCCATCAACCGGAAACTGGTAGCCGATGTCCTGGAAGATTTCAAAGATATTACGGCAGAAACCGCCCGCACCAATGGCGAACGCCTCTACGCCCTCTATGGTATGAAAGGAGCCCGGGGTGAAGCACTGTCCGGCTACGCAACCGTATTAAAAACAGCTCTCCCCATCCTGAAAGAAGAGCTGAAAAAAGACCGTTCCATCAATGATGCCGGTGTGATCACCCTGCTGTCCATTATTGCGACCTCCGAAGACACCAACATCGTAAACCGCTCTTCCTACGAAGAAATGAAAGAACTGCAGGCCCGTATCCAAACTGTACTAAAAGAAAAAGCCCATGATACCCATGAGCTTCTTACTTATGCAAAAGAACTGGATGCTGAAATGATAGAACGCAACATCAGTCCAGGCGGCAGCGCCGACCTTCTTGCACTGACCTACTTTATTTACCTTTATGAGCAGGAACTTTGATCCTTCTCATATATAATTCTCATATATAAAAAACTGTATACCAGCTACACCAGCCGTCTGACCGTATTCCGGACGATCAGACGGTTTTCCAGAACGATCCTGCGGTTATCCTCTACGCCGTCTTCGATCCGGCGCAAAAGGACCCTGGTGCCCTCTTTTGCAATCTCACTCATACTCCGCTCAACCGTTGTCAGTTTCATACTGCTGTATCCAGACATATCCCAGTTATCAAAGCCGATCAATGAAACGTCATCCGGCACTTTCAGCCCTTCTTCTACTATAGCCTCTCTCGCTCCGAAAGCCATTTCATCATTGAAGCATAAAAGAGCTGTGGGATGGTACTCCAGAAGGAGCTTTGCCCCCTGATACCCGCTTGCGTACCGGTAAGTCCCGCTGACAGTGGGAATGATATCCGGATCCAGGCCATGTTTTCTGGCTGCATTCTGCCATCCAATATGGCGCAGTCTTGTAGAGTCCAAATTCGGAGCCCCTTCGATCACACAGATATTTCGATGGCCGTTTTCGATCAGATAATCCATTGCTGTTTCCATTGCCTTCGTTTCATCGGTTGTTACATTGAGTGCATCTATATCCACCTTACGGCAGATCACAACCATAGGGATCTTTTTCTCCAGAACTTCCTCCATAAATGCCCGGTCTTCCGTTCTCTGGCTTAAAACAATGATCCCATCATAATAGGTCGGATTTAATGTTCCCGCTTCGTGCATGTCAATACCTTTGACTACAATATTATACTTACTCCCTACAATACTGTATACTCCCGTGAGAACATCATGGAGAACGAAGGGTGATGTCATCTTGCTGATGGTTGAGAAATACAGACCGATCACATAGGATCTTGAAAGTTTCAGATGGATCGCCGCCTGATTAGGAACATACCCCATCTCCTTGGCAATCTCCAATATCCGCTTCCGACGATCCCCGTTTGTACTTCCGATCCCATTTAATGCTCTCGAAACCGTAGAATAAGAGACCCCCGCTTTCTGCGCAATATCTTTGATCGTTACCCCCATGTCTATTCCTCCGTCCCATTTTGATATCCTTTACAAACTAGTATATCACTTTTTATTGCGGATCACTGATCATGTTTTCAATATTTCTCAGTATGAACGCCTCTCCCTCCTGGCCTTCAACCTTTACATCGTGCATTATCAGTTCTTCAATATTATCTGCAAATATTCCTACTTTTGTACATGGCTCAATTCCGTCAAGCATGGCCGGAGCTCCTGGCTGCGGGTTTTCATCATAGGTAATATGAACATGTTCCATAACCACCTTCTGGATTTTTTTCTCCGGAAGTCCGTAGAAGAAAGCACCTGCAACATGACAGTTTTTTGCCTCAATATTTTTGAATACAAGACTGCGGATCTGGGGAGTACGCTCATCAACCGGAAGTGCCTCCTTGCTGCGAACATACTCAATATGTCCATCTGGATCACAGAAATAGAAGCAGTTAATAACGAGCGGTGTCATAACCTGATCCATCTGGATATTGTCAAACAGGATCCCGTCAACAATAGCATCTTTTCCCCGGCCACGTCTCGTCTTGATCCTAAGTCCACGGTCTGTATTGATAAAGAGACAGTCTTTAACAGTAAGGTTTATCACTCCTCCTGCCATTTCACTTCCGATCGTTACAGAACCATGACCGTCCCGCATACAGCACTGACGGATCATAAGGTTTTCACATGGACGTTTATACTTTGCACCCATATAAATTTTTCCGGCTTTAACAGCAATACAGTCATCTCCCAGAGAAAAATATACACCAACGATCTCTACATTTTTGCATGATTCCGGATCCAGGCCATCTGTGTTTGGGGAAACTTTTGGATTTAGTACCTTAAGATCTATAAAGCGGAGATTGTCGGAAAAATATGGGTGGATATTCCAGCTTGGACTGTTTTGTACCTGGATACCGGCAACAACTACATCCTCGCAGTGATTGAGAAAGAGCATTCTCGGGCGGAATGCGATCCGCTTCACTTTTGGCTGATACCACCAGTTGTCCTCATCAAAATTTGCGTTTCCGTCAATCACTCCTTTTCCGTAGATCACAACATGTTTCACATTAACACCTGTAATGATCGCGGAAAACATAGGAAGAGGATTTCCCTCCCAAGTTCCAAGATTATACTCTTCTGTCTCATCCCAGCTCTGGATCAGTCCCGGATAGATTGGAAATTTCCTGCGGTCTGTTTCAGCAGAAAGCACAGCTCCCTGTGCCAGTTCCAAATTCAGGTCATCCTTTAAAAACAGGCTGGTCACCTTATAAGTTCCCTCAGGGATCAGCACACGGCCTTTTTTCGGGCATGCCATAATGGCAGACTGGATAAAAAGAGTATCATCCGTGATTCCATCTCCCTTTGCACCAAAATCCCTGACATTAAGTGTCACAAATTCCTCATCAGTCTTTATCTCGATACACGCCTGCTCATCTTCTGCCACTATACGTACCTTATAATCGGAAGAAGGCTGCAGATCATAGATCCCGGTAATCACCCGGTCTGTCTTCTGGTAAAATGCGTCATTGACATAGACTTCATATTCTCGTTTTGTGTGAAAGATCCCCTCATCCCCGATCTCAATGGTAGCAGATCTTGCATTCTTAAAAATACAGCTTACTTTCGATCGAGTAGGAGGCGGCTTTCGCCGCCGACCTCTCACACCACCGGACATGCGGTTCCGCATCCGGCGGTTCAGTTAACTTGACACTTTTACAAAGTATGCCTCCGCAGAAAGCAGTCCAAATCTTGCAAGCCGCGCATTTGACATTGCATAGCACACTGCTTCCGTTCTACAAATTCGCGCATATCCATGTGACCATGCCGCTCTCGCTGCATTTCTTGACCCAACACCAAGTTTCACCAGATTTTTGTATTTATTTTGCGGTGTTTTCCAGTGTTTCCATATACACATTCTGAACCTGTATCGAAGCATCGTATCTAACTTTCTGGTTACTGTAAGAATTGAACCAATTTTAAAATAGTTAATCCACCCTCTCAGCACTTCTGCAATCTTTTGCGCCTTAACTGAGTTACTCACTCCCCATCTACGACTTGTGAGCTGTTTCAATTTTCTTACTACCTTTTGTACTGACTTTTCATGAGCTTTGGCCTTATACTTCTTGGCGTTGAATTGATTGTAAAATGTGAATCCCAAGTATTTTATCTCTATTGGTCTTCCTATTTTACTTTTCTTGCGATTTACTTTTAAAAGTAGCTTAGATTCAATATATTTTGTAATTGAGTCCATCACTCTTTGGGCAGCTTTCTGACTTCTTACTAATATAATGCAGTCGTCTGCATACCTCACGAACTTTAGTTTTCGCTTCTCCAATTCCCAGTCTAACTCATTCAGTATAATATTCGCAAGCAGAGGAGACAAATTTCCACCTTGCGGTGTTCCTATCTCTGTTTCTTCCATATGCTCACCAACCATGACACCACTTACCAGAAACTTTCGAATTAGCGATAGCACTTTTCCGTCTTTGATTTCTTTGTTTAGAATTGAGATTAGCTTATTATGGTCGACTGTATCAAAGAACTTTTCCAAGTCGATATCGACAACCCAGTTGTATCCGTCATTCATATACTCAACAGCTTTTAATACCGCCTGTTGTGCACTCTTTTCTGGCCGAAAACCATAGCTATTTCTATGAAATATCCTTTCATAAATTGGTGTCAGCACCTGTGCTACTGCCTGCTGTATCAAACGATCTGTTACTGTCGGAATTCCCAACTTTCGCTTGCTTCCATCTTCTTTTGGAATTTCTACTCGCTTTACTGGTAGAGGGTTATATGCCTGATTTCTTATACTTTCTTTCAGCTGTGCGCCATTCGTTCTCAAATGAGAGAACAAAGCTTCACACTCCATTCCGTCTATTCCCGCTGCGCCTTTATTCTTTACTACTTGCTTATAGGCACGGTTTAGGTTGTCGTTTGATAGAATGTTATTAATAATCATACTTTGCTTTTCCATGCGCTGTTTTCGCTCCTTTTCGTGAGTCCCAACCACATAGTACTTGTGGTACTCCTCTCGGCATGTGTTTTGTCAAAACTCTCAATTAGGACGTACTCCAGCTGATTAACTGTTCTGTCCTTTGCTCCATCCGGCTTTCCCGGACTTCCTCGCTACTATGACATCTGCTGACTTCCTATGATTCGTTGTTACTATGGCAAATGAGACCACTCATAGGATCTCCCCGGTTAAAATACGCTATCTTTCCCATCATCTATCCGCCATGTCTACTACCAGTTCTTTGTTAGCTATTGGACTTCAACTTATTCAGCAGTCTTATCCGAACTGTAAGCCTAATACATGATTTCTGTCCGTCGGACCAATGGTTTGCCGCAGGCTTCCTTCAGATTCCGCTTTACAACGGACACCCTTGCCTTATTGGCTATGTGCTTCCCGCTAACAGGCGCACTTAGGACTTTCACCTCTAAGAATAACGTTCGCGCCGGGCGAACTGAACCTCACATGACTAAAGTCACGTGCTTCTCAGCCGCTTTACGCGGCAAGACTAAATATCGGCGGATACGCCTGTAACTTAGAATGCGTGCGGATACGCACTTTCTCCATGCCGGATACGGCTGGGTTCCACATTATAGGTAATCCACTGTATATCTGCCTGTGTTTATACAGCTTTGGAATTGTTTATTTCCACAGAAAGCTTTCTTAAATCTGCATAAACACATGAGGTTCTACGCTTCACAGAAGGAACTTTTGCCTCCAGTGAAGACCTTTCCGTTTCCGGTAAGGGTTTTAGTAATTCCCTGATAAAATATCTGGCACCGATATTATACGAAGCAGATAAATCGCAATGATAGCATTTCCCTGTTGTAAATGTGCAAAGGCTATGATTTCCTGTGCTTCTGTCCACTTTTCCGCTTCCATCATACGCTAACCGGCTTGTGTTGCGGGCAGATACTCGGGAAATATGTATTCCACATCTGTGCGCCTGATGTTCACACAGTTTCTGAATATCCTGCTTTCTCCATAAATGAAGCTTTTGTTTCTTTTTCCCGGATATCCTTCCCTGCATTTCCAGATACTCAAAAACAATTACATTCGCCTGATTTTCTCTGGCATATTTCGTGATTTCCACAGCTATTTTACGGGACAGTTCCATGTTCAGCCTTTTTGCATAAGCCCATCGGCTTTGAACCTGTCTGGAGCAATGTTCTCTTTGAAAACGACGGATTCTGCCAAGTACATGATACAATTGGTCTTTATCACTGGAGAAATTTATAAATTTCCGCCCCAGGATAGTGCCATCTGCACACATAATACTGCAGACCGCATCCGTATTAATTCCCAAGTCAACGCTGCATACCACTTGTTCTTTTACCACTGTTTTTGATAAGATTGTTTCCTCTGTGTAAGAAAATCGAAGAAAATATTTATGATGTTTCCTTTCCAAAGTAGGGGCAGATGCTTTTTCTCCGCTCCATTTTTTTCGCAGATATTCCATATCTGTATGGAGTAATTTTACCGGGAACCATTTCCAGTCACGCCCATCAAATAACTTTAAATGAGCCACATCTTCTCCGTTTTCTGCTTTCTTGTACATTACATCACGATAAAATACCGGCATCGCATGATTCTCGCAGGTCAGCTTCGGTTTTCCGCTCAAGCCTCCCTTTTCCCACAAACTCAGCCGTGTCTGATAGGAGGATACACTTCCAAGCGCGTGCTGAATGGCCGCTCTTCTCAAATAGGACGGCATTTTGGGAAAATGGCGGTCAAACGCAAATCTGGCACGATTCTTTTTCGTTTCATGTACCAGATGTTCGGCTTCATTAAAGCGCTTCTGTGTATTTCCGATTTCTGAAAGTTCTTCCCAATTCTCTGCATACACCCCCATCAGGTAGGAAACTGCCTTCCGGAAAATATCCAGCGTATGGCGGATTGGTATATTCTGTTTTTTGACCTCTACACCATAGCTGGATACAATCTGCATAAAGCACCTTTACTTTCTTTTTTCCCTTTCTTTTTGCCCCTCAATATACGCCATTACCTGATCTCTGCTTCGATCACTTACAGTAACTGCACAATACGATGGATTCCACAAATGTCCTCCCCACAGTTCCCGTTTTAATTCTGGATGCGAAAGAAACAACTGACGCGCCAGATTTCCTTTCATAATCTTGATCATATCTGATATAAAAAACTGTGGCTTACAGTCCAAAAGTAAATGAATATGATCCGGCATAACCTCCATCGCAAGAATCTGAAATCGGTATTCCTCCGCAAGTTCATATAACATTTTTTTGCATTCTGCATCTAATCCATTTTTCAGAACCTGTTTTCTGTATTTCGTGCACCAGACAAGATGGTACTGTAAAGAATACACATATCCTCTACCATATGAAAGTGTATTTTCTTTAATAGTAAATATATCTTTTTCCATATTTATATTATACCATATGTTTCTTTATATAGCAAACATTCGTTCTGTATTTATTAAAAAATTTGGCACGCCTAACTCATCACTAAAGTAACGAGAATGCGGTGTGCCGTTTTTCAATACCACAGGAGGACAAAAATTACGATGTATTTGATATGTTTCTTACTTTTCTTGTTTCTTGCAACGCTTCTTTTCTGCATTGTACAGAACAAATCCCCATATGACCAGGCTATTGATGATTTAGCACAGGAAACCGTTCTAACGCAGTATTGTACCCATCGCAATACTAAATATCGCTGATTCCTTCTGTTTTCGTCCATGCACGGCAATGTGGTGATAGACGATGAAGGCCTGGTGTTCTTCACAGTGTTTAATGCCTCTTTTTTGTATTGATGCAACTCGCAAATAATGATAGAATTGGTGAAGCAGGATCATGCCTGACAAATGGCCCACCACTGCGTGTATCATTCGGAGCATGATCTTTTCTGGAATACTGGCCTTAAGAAGGATATGAATATGAAAATGACCTTAAGAAGTCCCAGAGCCGGCGTTGTGGTAGAGCGGTTCGGGGACAAAAGAAAGTATCTATACAAAATTGTTGAGAACAACCCACTGTGCTTAATCAAACCCTGCACAACCTTACTTCCCCTGGCAGAAATAAGTGCTGATGCAAAGATCATCGGCCCGGACGGGCAGCCTGTCCCTGCAACCGGCGAATACTATATCACTGCAGAAACCATGGATCCGTACCATATCGTAACAGATTGGTTTTAGGAGCTGCAGGTAAAAGACATATAAGCCCAATGGACTTTGTATGTCTTTTTTGTTTCTGATTGCCATAAGATTGATGCCTTTCTCTATGCAAACGTCATTGTTGCAGCGCGGTCTCCGCATAACTTGATGTGCTTCTGGGAACCATTACTCCATAAAGGAGGACTGCGAAGATGTCAATGATCAACAAAGAAATAAATGATTTTTCTGTTCAGGCTTATCAGAATGGTGAATTTAAAACCATAACCAAAAACGATATCATGAAAGAATGGAGTCTCTTTTTCTTCTATCCGGCAGACTTTACCTTTGTATGCCCTACGGAGCTGGAAGATCTTCAGAACAAATATCCAGAGTTTCTAAAAGCAGGATGCGAAGTTTATTCGGTCTCTACAGATTCTCATTTCGTACACAAAGCATGGCACGATCACTCTGAGCGAATTGGTAAGATCGCATACCCAATGCTGGCCGATCCCGCTCATGTATTATGTAAGGACTTTGGGGTATTGATTGAGTCCGATGGAATGGCCGAGAGAGGAAGCTTCATCGTAAATCCAGAGGGAAAAATCGTTGTATACGAAATAAATGCGGGCAATGTTGGCCGTAATGCGGATGAACTGTTTCGCCGCCTTCAGGCATGCCAGTTCGTAGCAGAACATGGCGATCAAGTATGCCCGGCCAAATGGCAACCTGGTGCAGAAACCTTAAAACCAAGCCTTGATCTGGTAGGTATGCTCTGATGGAAAAGGAAAATTTCTATGATGTAGTAGTGATCGGCGGAGGGCCGGCCGGACTGACCGCCGCATTATATCTTGCACGTGCCCGCTATCGTGTCCTTATCCTTGAAAAAGAGAAATTCGGCGGCCAGGTCACCATCACTGATGAAGTGGTAAATTATCCAGGCATTGAGAAAACCAGCGGGAGAGCACTGACAGAAACCATGCGCAGACAGGCCGAGTTTTTTGGAGCTGAATTTCTATTAAGGGAAGTTACTGCGCTAAAAAAAGAAGAAACTGCATCCGGAGCAGAACTCTGGGAAAGCACTACAGACAAGGACAGCTTCCAAAGCTTTGGAATTCTGCTTGCAACAGGCGCCCATCCAAGAATGATCGGCTTTCCAGGTGAGGCAGAGTTCCGCGGTCATGGAGTAGCTTACTGTGCAACCTGTGACGGAGAATTCTTCTACGGGAAAGAAATCTTTGTAATCGGCGGAGGATTTGCAGCGGCAGAAGAGAGTGTATTCCTCACCAAATTCGCAAGCCATGTGACCATTTTGATCCGAGACGATGATTTTTCCTGCGCAAAAGCTGTTGCAGAAGCAGCCAAAAATCATCCTAAGATTACCGTCCTGACAAATACCGAAGTTATTTGTGTTGAGGGTGACCACATGCTGCGCAGGATCTGCTACAGAAATAGAAATACCGGAAAGGAAACTCTCTTTGATTCTGCAAATGACACGTTCGGAGTGTTTGTATTTGCAGGTTATGAGCCAAACACATCACTGGTAAAAGAACTGGTAAATCTGGATCCCCATGGATATGTGATAACCGATAAGAGCCGGCAGACCAGCTGCCAAGGAATTTATGCAGCCGGTGATGTGTGCCAGAAAAATCTGCGCCAGGTAGTAACGGCAGTGGGAGATGGTGCTACCGCCGCTACGGAGCTGGAAAAATATGCGGCTGCCATGCAGGGAAGAACCGGTATCCATGCAAAACAGGCGGTTAAAAAAGGTGCCGCGCCAGATGTAAAATCCTCAAATAGTTTTTTCTCACAGGATATCATAAACCAGTTAAATACGGTATTTGCCAAAATGGAACGGAAATTGCAGCTTGAGCTGCATCTGGATTCCCGGCCCGTGAGCCAGGAATTAGAAAATTATATGACAGAACTGGCAAAATATACAGATAAGTTGACTGTGCACGAACGCGTCCCTTCTGCAGAGACCGGTGCTTCGCTTCCTTTTGTGGATGTATTAACCGAAAGCGGAGAGCAGACAGGGCTGGCTTTTCACGGCGTCCCTGGAGGGCATGAATTTACGTCCTTTATTCTGGGATTATATAATGCTGCAGGGCCTGGGCAGCCACTTGATCCTGTAATAAGAGAAAAAATACTGGCAATCCAGCATAACGTTCATCTGCAGGTCCTGGTATCACTTTCCTGTACCATGTGCCCGGATCTTGTGACGGCCGCACAGAGGATTGCTTCCCTAAACCCTCTCGTAACGGCTGAAGTATATGATATTGCCCATTTTCCAGATTTAAAAGAAAAATATCATGTTATGAGCGTTCCCTGTCTGATTATCAATCAGGATAAAACCTCATTTGGCAAAAAGAACATCCAACAGATATTGGAATTAATCTGACTGGTCTGCATCTCTTAACCTTCCCATGAGTGTTTAACTTGCAGTCCTTTCAAAGGCTTTCCCTTCGCCGAACAGGGTTTCAGCGCTGTTGACAAGCATTTGTGAAGCAGATATAATAAAACGGTACTCATTTTTTTCAAATATAATTCGCTATGTGAAAGGCATACGATCTCATCCGGGATTGATATGCCCTTTTTTATGCGAAAATGATGCCGACAGGCAATCATATGCGTCAGCAGGACTGACATACTCCGCTACATGGCGGTAAAAAGCAAACAAATATCATATTTACAGGAGGAGAAGAACATGAGCGATGCATGGAAAGGGGTAAGCAGGGCCAGAAAATGCCCCATTTGTCAGCATGAAGACTGGTGTGGCTATTGGACACCGGAAGATTACGGTGGTGAGCTCATCTGCTGCCAGCGTGATAAAGAAAAGTGCAATATGATCGGTTCCGATGGCCAGGAATATGTGTTCATCGGAAGCGCAAAAGGTTCCGGCAGTTCCATCTATGAAGAACGCACTCAGTACGAACTGCTCCGGAAAAAGAAAACCGGAATGAATTATTCGCATATTTCAAAACCACAAAAAAGGGAACTGAAACCGGTTGATCAGATTGTGCCCAAAAACAATGAAAACTGCAGCAGTATTTACACCTATATGCAAAATCTTCTGATCCTTGACCCGGCACACAAGGCTTATCTTCATAGCCAGGGTTGGACGGATGAACTGATTGAAAAGCATCATATTGTATCATTTCCAGAAGAGGACAGCCTGCGGGTAAAGTACCATAACCGATACCGCACCAGAAATATAACCAGAGCCAGGCTTGCAGATCTAATTCTACAGAAATTTGGATCAAATTCACTCGAAGGAATTCCCGGGGCGTATTTAAAAGGAGAGCAGTGGACCTTTGCCGGCCCAAGTGGACTGGTATTTCCGATGTATGACCTCGATGGGAACACCTTTCGTCTTCGGATCCGGAAAGATTTTTCTGACATTGATGCAACCGTGATCACTTCCGGCCAGGATCGTTTCTACTATGCCGAAGGTAAAAAATATTTCATCAGCATGAAGGGAGTTTACTTTGTAACCCCTGGAGGAGAGAAAGAATTTCTCCCGCAAAAAGGAAAATACAGAACCCTGGCTTCCTACTATCAGGATTCTCAGGCTGCAACACGTGGAATATTGGCCAACATCTATAAAAAGGGCTGCGCGGCTGCAAACCAATGCAGTTTTTACGGCCTTCCTTTTGCCAAAACATCCTCCCTTTGGTACATCACGGAGGGTGAGCCAAAAGGACTATTTGCATCCAACGCCTTATCGACTCCGGTGGTAACTCTTCCCGGGGTCAATTCCTATTCTCTTATTTTAGATGACGGTGTCCTTTCTCAAATGAAAGAACTGGGAATGAAAATGGTTGTTGTTGCATTTGATGCAGACAAGCTTCATAATGAGCGGGTTTTATCGTGCGAAAAATCACTGGCAGACGGACTAAAAACCGCTGGCATCCCAGTCGTAATTGCAAACTGGAAAGAAGAAAATGGAAAAGGTATTGATGATCTTCTGGCATCCGGGGGAGCACCTCAATACTGCATTTATTAAGAGAATTCAATGAAAGGTCCATCTCATTAGTGTTTTGCTAATAGGATGAACCTTTTCTCATCCATTCAATTCTTAATCTTCTTCAGGAATACCATATATGAGAGTAAGTTCCACCTCATCAGCTCCAGACCACTTGTTTACAGCAATGTGGTCTGCGAATGCTATTGCCATGTGCATTTGTTTCTGGTTTGCAGTGATATCAACGCCATACTTGCTCCTTAATGTTACTGTCATACCGCCACACGCATCCTGATCAATTTTAAGGCAGCATCCGGAAACAGCAGCAAATTCATTAAGAATCGGGAAAAGAGCCTCATTAAACCATTTTTTAAATTTCATGACCTTTTTCTCTTCTTTTTCCTCTTTTATTTTTTCAATAGCTTCCTTGGCAAATACCGCTTCCTCATAAGACAGCCCATCCACCGCATCATACAAATCATTCGATGTTTCATTACTATAGTCAAATTCCTGCATATTCTCTTACCTCCTTCTAACCAGTATACAACATTGTGCATATATGCACAATGTTGATTTATCCGTAAATCAGCTATGATTGTTCTTAGGAGGACTTTTCAATGGTTGATTACAGCCCGTTATGGGACACGATGCAGAAACGCAAAATTACACAGTATACTCTGTTGAAGGATAAGAGGTCCTTGACAATCATACGCTTGACCGGCTCAAAAAAGGCCAAAATATAACCTTGGTAACATTAGAACGCATATGCAAATATCTGTCCTGCACGCCCAACGATGTCGTATCATTTACAGATGATGCATGAAAAATCTGCCACTTTCTTTGGAAGTTTACGTTTACGCTGTAAATGTAAACTTTTTTATTTCTAAACTTTGATGCAGACAACAAAGTAATTTTAGCGGGTATGTCTGTTATGGGCATATCCTCTTTTTGTTTTGCCAATCAGCCTCCTGGCCTAAGCCGGCCAGATGTAGGTGAATGCAAATCGAATTGACACTCCCAAAGCAACCCATTATAGTGAACTACATCGGCAATTGAATTACCGAGCATCTGATTACGAAGCATAGCTCCGTAGTTTCAGGGGTGCGTCCATGACACCCTTACTGCTACCCAGGTGGGTTACACAGCTACTTTTATTGTTTTTGTACTGCTCAGCCCGGTTACGGGCATATCAATTTCTTTGCCGGATACGGCATGATACTTTCTCAAAATATTATAAGCTCCTACTGCATCTGCATTGTAGATCACGGTATCTACAATGTAGATGCCACGCTTTTTTCGATTCCTTTTCTCCGCATAAATGCACGATACTTCTTCTGACTGTGGCGGGCATTGACTGGAATAACTTTCTTCCTGTCTTATCAGACGAATCCCTTTCATTTTAAGCTTATACTCTAACTGCATATAGATACGGGCATATGGCAGACTGTGAAGTTTCTGGTTGGTTTTCCTTCCCAGATTTTTCTCTTTCCGAATCCCCTTGATATCTCCAATTACAACCGTATGAATATCATTCTTTACAGAATAGTTCGTGATATACCGTGTCATCTTATGAATATAATCTTTGATACAGTTATTTTTCTTTCGATAAAGCTTCTGCAGATGCTTAGATGTTTTCGGATACTCCATTTCCCACGCAGCCTGGATCCGATCCCATTGCGACTGGACTCGCGCGATTTCCCTGTTATAAAAATAAGAAAGTGAAAGATATTCTCTCCCAATAATGAAAGTTTTTCCTGCATTATCATAACAAGTCATAAGATTATGCAAGCCCAGATCAATCGACAGATAATGTCCATTGTCCTCTTCAGGCAAAACATCTTCCACCTCATAAATAACAAGGATCCTGCTGGTTCCGTCATTTGCCGGAGGATATATTTTGATCTGTTTTATGATATCCATGTTTGAAAAAACAGGATTTTTCAAATAAAGGTATGCAGCACGAATATCATAGGTATATGAACCACAGCTGCATTTCCTGCAGAATAATCACTATCAT
>ULRR01024296.1_pt1 | contig 18152 bp, 16 predicted proteins | sample 1955651 | NCBI WGS metagenome assembly ULRR01 (sample SAMEA4835688, study PRJEB28245) | human gut metagenome | biome: gut microbiome; material: fecal sample | place: Denmark | collected 2008
CTGTCAATGTTGGCAAACATAGTAACTTACAGCTGGAAGATTAATAATCTTACACGAAAGCCACATATATGCAGTGAGCGGTGCAACTGTCTGCATGCGCCGGTGCAAACAGCTTTCCTCCCGCCTGAAGGCAGCCGAAAGAAATCCGCATACAGGAAAAATCCGCCATAAATCCGTCTTGCCGGAACGGAAAAGTAATTTGGTTACACCTGTCTGTAAAACGGGTATTGGATAATCGAAAGCAAAGAGCTACTTTTGCCGCGTGATAGATGCAGAAAACAGACAATGAAAGAAACACTGGACATTAAGACCGTACATCAATGCAACTGTTGCCTGGGATGCAAGACCCTGCATCCCCAAGCCAGCGTAATCCGATTGGATAATACCAATCTGACCCAACAATACATCCAGTTCGACTTCTATACCATCTTATTGATAGAAAACGAAGGGAACGAAAAATGCTGTTGCGGATGGAAGTATTACGATTTCTCGACCGCGACCATGGTATTCCTGCCGCCCCGGCACGCATTCGACATCGACAAGAACCATGTGCTGCCCCGGCAAGGATGGCTGCTCGCCTTCCATCCCGACCTGCTTTGCGGCACCACCCTCGAAAGGACTATCGAGAACTATTCATTCTTCTTCTACCGGAAAGAAGAAGCCTTGCACCTGTCCCAGCGCGAGAAAAACAAAATCGTGACTTGCCTGCAGGAGACCGAAGAAGAACTGCATCATCCCATCGACCGCTACAGCCGCATCCTCATCTCACGCTACATCGAGTTGCTGCTGGACTATTGCACGCGGTTTTACGAACGCCAGTTCATCACCCGTGAGGACAAGAACAAAGCCTTGATTCATCAGATGGACAAGGCACTAAGTGCCTACATCGATTCAGGAAAACTCCGTTCGGGCGCATTCCCTACTCCTGAATATTGCGCGGAACAACTGAAATTGTCAGTAGCTTATTTTAAAGACCTACTCCGGTTTGAAACTGGGAAAAGCCTGCACGACTATTTCCTGCTGAAACGCCTGGAGCTTGCGAAAAAGATGTTATTGGAAAAACAAGCTTCGGTAGCAGGCATCGCCTCGCTTTTAGGCTTTCCCAATCTCCAGCAATTCAATTTCATCTTCAAGAAAATCACCGGATTCTCTCCCAACGAGTACCGGTTTTCGCAGAACTAAATAAACTCACCACGGATTACACAGATTTTTTTCTTCAATGGATTACGCAGATTAAAAATTTAGTGCTCTGTGTCTTTGTGCCTCTGTGTTCAATTAAATAATAATCTAATCTGTGTAATCCGTGGTGAAAAATCAATCATTTACGGAAAGGCGGCTTTACGACTTGTGCTTTCAGTTTCCGTCCCCGATTGTCCAAATAGATTGTTGTGCCGGGTTTGGAGAAAGCTACCTGCACGTATCCCAGACCGATACCGATTTTACGGGTAGGCGACATCGTGCCCGAAGTGACATGTCCGATTTCGTTTCCTTCCGCATCCGTCAGCTTATAGCCATGACGCGGAATGCCGCGGTCAATCATTTCGAAACCAACCAGCTTACGGGTGACTCCTTCGGCTTTCTGCTTCTCGAGCGCAGCCCGATTGGTGAACTGCTTGCCTGCTGCAAATTTCGTAATCCATCCCAGTCCGGCTTCGAGCGGAGAAGTGGTATCATCGATGTCGTTGCCATACAGGCAGAAGCCCATTTCCAGCCGTAATGTATCGCGCGCACCCAATCCTGCCGGCTTGATTCCGTATTCAGTTCCGGCTTCGAAGACCGCATTCCAGATACGGTCAGCATCCTGCGGATAGAAATAAAGCTCGAATCCTCCGGCCCCGGTATAGCCGGTATTCGAGATAATCACTTGCGGCACACCGGCAAAGTCGCCTACGCTGAAATGATAATAAGGAATATCCGCAAGGTTCACCGAAGTCAGTTTCTGCAAGGTAGGCAAAGCTTTGGGACCCTGCACTGCCAGTTGTGCCATGCGGTCGGAAGCGTTTTCCAGTTCGGCACCTGCCTGATTATGGGCTACACACCAGTCCCAGTCTTTCTCTATGTTGGCGGCATTCACTACCAGCATGTATTTTTCGGGTTCGTAACAATACACCAGCAAGTCGTCAACGATACCTCCTGTTTCGTTCGGAAAACAAGTGTACTGCACCTTGCCCGGTACGAGCACCGAAGCGTCGTTCGAAGTGACCTGTTGGATAAATTCGAGTGCATGGGGACCTTTTACCCAAAACTCACCCATGTGGGAAACATCGAATACACCAACGGCATTGCACACCGTCAGGTGTTCGTCAATGATTCCGGAATACTCAATGGGCATATTATAGCCCGCAAATTCATGCATCTTGGCACCGAGCGCAATATGTTTCTCGGTAAATGGAGTTGTTTTCATCAGTTTTTTGTTTTTAAGGTCAATGATATGTGTTAAACGCAGAGACACGGGGAAAACACCCGGTGTCCCTGCGTTCTATATAAAAATAGGAATCAATATCGTTTGGCAGTAAGCTCGGCAATCTTCACTACCACCATCATGGCTTTCTCAATGGACTGAATGGGCACGAACTCATAACGGCCGTGGAAATTCAGTCCGCCGGCAAAGATGTTCGGACACGGCAACCCTTTGAACGAAAGCTGTGCACCGTCCGTTCCTCCACGGATAGCCTTTACCTTGGGTTCCACTCCGGCTTCCTGCATGGCGGCAAAGGCAATATCAATGATATGCATCAGCGGCTCTACTTGCTGGCGCATGTTGTAATACTGGTCTTTTACTTCTACCGTCACCGTGCCTTGCCCGTACTTGTCATTCAGCTTTTCGGCGCATACTTTCATCAGCGACTTGCGTGCTTCGAATTTCGCACGGTCGTGGTCACGGATGATATAGCTCAGGGTCGTATGCTCTACATCCCCTTCCATGCCTATCAGGTGGAAGAAACCTTCGTAACCTTCCGTCGTGGCAGGTGTTTCGCTTTCGGGAAGCATACCCACGAAGGCGTTTGCCACCAGCAAGGAATTAATCATCTTGTTCTTGGCATACCCGGGATGTACATTCAATCCTTTCACCTGCACCTTTGCCGAAGCGGCATTGAAGTTCTCAAACTCCAGCTCGCCGACTTCACCGCCATCCATCGTATAAGCCCATTTGCATCCGAACTTCTCTACATCGAACTTATGTGCCCCCAGCCCGATTTCCTCATCCGGATTGAATCCGATACGGATTTTGCCATGCTTGATTTCGGGATGCTCTTTCAGGTAAGCCATCGCCCCTACTATTTCGGCAATGCCTGCCTTGTCATCGGCACCCAGCAACGTATGTCCGTCGGTCACAATCAGGTCTTCGCCTACATGGTCGAGCAACTCGGGGAATTGCTTGGGCGACAAAATAATGCCTTCTTCCTCGCACAAAGGGATATCCTCTCCCTGATAATTGTGCACGATGCGCGGACGTACATTCGTGCCCGACATATCCGGACTGGTATCCATGTGGGCGATGAAACCAATGGCAGGTATTTCGCGGTCGACATTGGAAGGAAGCGTGGCAAAGAGATAGCCGTTCTCGTCGAGCGAAATCTCCTCCAATCCCAAATCTTCCAATTCCGATTGCAAATATTTGGCGAACACCATCTGCTTGGGCGTACTGGGGGTTACACCTGTATGCTCGTCAGACTGTGTGTCGAAGGATACGTACTTCAAAAAACGTTCTACTGCTGTCATAATCTTTTAAGTTAAAATTTTAGTGATGTAAAAGTAGGAAATAGCTGGCATACGACCAAACATCCGAAGTTAAAAAGCCATAGCAGACCACAAACTTAATTAAGTTCTTCAGATTTTAAGCCATTAAATGCGTTAGTTTTTATACATTTGTAACCGATAATAAACTGATATGAAGAAACTGATTATTTTCTGCATCTTATGCGTGGTGGTATCGCTCGGTTTTGCCCAGGAAGCGGATACCATCCGGCTTTCTGCCGACACACTTTCCACAAAGACTTTAAGCCCCAAAGAACTCCGACGCCAAAAGGTAGCCCAACGAAACTTCCACTATAATATATTAGGTGGTCCCAGCTTCAGTCCCGACTTCGGCTTTCTGGTAGGAGGAAGCGCACTGATGACCTTCCGCATGAATCCGAAAGACACGACCATGCGCCGTTCGGTACTTCCTTTTGCAATGGCTTTCATCTTCAAAGGGGGACTGAATATCCAGGTAAAGCCTCAACTGTTCTTCAAGAACGACCGCTTCCGCATCTTCGGGCAGTTCACGTACAAGAATACGCAGGAAAACTTCTACGGCGTGGGCTACTCCACCAACAAGAATTATGTGCGCAGCGACAGTACCAGCCAATACCGGTACAGCGGCATACAAATCAATCCGTGGTTTCTGTTCCGCATCAAAGAAAGCGACTGGTTTATCGGTCCGCAAATAGACTTGAATTATGACAAGATAAGCAGTCCTGCCAAACATCTGACAGAGCAGGAAGACTATGTACGGGCAGGCGGAACGGAAAAAGGCTATAAGAGTTTCAGCTCCGGCATTGGATTCCTGGTCACTTACGACACACGGGATATCCCTGCCAATCCTTATAAAGGAATGTATTTCGATATCCGTGGGCTGATGTATCAGAAATGGCTGGGCAGCGACGAGAATTTCTATCGGTTTGAACTGGACTACCGTCAATACAAATCGGTAGGCAAACGCAAAGTCATAGCTTGGACGGTACAGACCAAGAATGTATTCGGCGACCATATCCCTCTGAATAAATATGTATTGAGCGGAACCCCGTTCGACCTGCGCGGTTACTACATGGGACAATACCGCGACAAGAGCGGTCACGTGGCATTGGCAGAATACCGCCAGATGTTCAATACCGACCGTAGCAACTGGCTGAAGAAAGTCATCAGCCGCTTAGGTTTCGTGGCATGGGGCGGCGCAGGCTTTATCGGACCGAACCCGGTGAAGATAGAAGGCATATTGCCTAATGCCGGCTTAGGGCTACGCATCGAAGTGCAACCGCGTATGAATGTGCGTCTGGACTTCGGCAGAAACTTCATCAACAAGCAGAACCTTTTCTACTTCAACATGACGGAAGCGTTTTAAGTTAAGGAGTTAAAGAATTAAAATCGAACGCAGAGACGCGGAGGCGCAAAGTTTCTTATTTTGAGAAAGCAAAGCGCACGGAGATTTTTTTCTTATTTGAACACAGAGACACAAAGACACAGAGAAATAAATTAATTAATCTGTGATGAAAGAAAACGCCAACAGATCCTTCATTCTTTATTTTTAAAACTTAAACAAAATCAACCGATAAAAAACAGACATCATGGAACCAAGATTTATTTTTGCAATCGCGTGTTTCCTGCTGCTGGCAGGATTTTTGGTAGTACGCTATCGTAGATATAATGTGCATCGGGCATTGAATATGCCGAAAAACCCTCCCATCTATTCGGATGACGCTATCCGCTCGGCCAAGGCTATAGGACGGTTCTTACACGAAAGAGCCAAAATAAGCGGTGTGTATTTTCTGTCGGCAGATAAGGAGACAGGCGTATTGTGGCAGTCTCTTTGGGATATGGGCGGAGGGAAAGACTACCACCTCATCAACTTCATCCGTATAGCACATTATCTGGGATGTGAGGTGATTGTCCGCCAGACGGGTACGAAAGATACGGAAAACCCGGAAATGACGCCGGAGAAGTACGCCGAGATCATTTGCCGGATGAAAGAAATAGAAAAGAAGAATTACAAATGAAAAACAGACGCAATTCTTCATTTAATTAATCTGCGTTTCAAACAAAACCTGGTCAACTCGTCAACTGATACCTTGTCAACTAAAAATTCTCTGTGCTCAAATCACCCCAAAGGCTTTCAAGTCTTCATCTACGGTGCTTATCCCGGCAATGCCAAAATTATCTACGAGCACTTTCGCTACATTAGGAGATAAAAAGGCAGGCAAAGTGGGACCCAAATGAATATGTTTCACACCAAGGCTTAAAAGCGCCAGCAAAACGATAACCGCTTTTTGCTCATACCAGGCAATGTTGTAAACGACCGGCAGCTTATTTATATCGTCCAGTCCAAACACTTCTTTCAACTTCAACGCAATAAGAGCCAACGAATAACTGTCGTTACACTGACCTGCATCGAGCACTCTCGGAATGCCGTTTATGTCTCCCAAAGGCAATTTGTTGTATCGGTATTTGGCACAACCTGCTGTAAGAATCACGCAGTCATTGGGCAAGGCTTTGGCAAAATCCGTATAATAAGCCCTGTTCCGCATTCTTCCGTCACATCCTGCCATAACCACAAACTTACGGATTGCCCCGCTTCGAACGGCTTCTACCACTTTATCGGCTAAAGCGAAAACCTGATTATGGGCAAATCCTCCGACAATAGAACCTTTCTCGATTTCGGTCGGAGCCTTGCATGTCTTGGCAAGTTCAATGATTTCGCTGAAATCTTTTCTCCCTTCGCTATCGGCAACGATGTGTTTCCAACCCGGATAGCCTGTACTGTTCGTCGTATAAACCCGACCGGAATAAGTGGCTTTTCCGGTAGGAGGCACAATGCAGTTTGTGGTAAAAAGAATAGGTCCGTTGAATGTTTCAAACTCTTCACGCTGTTTCCACCAGGCATTTCCATAATTTCCTTTCAGGTGAGGGTATTTTTTCAATTGAGGATAATAATGCGCGGGAAGCATTTCCCCATGTGTATAAATGTCAATGCCACTGTCCTTGCTTTGTTCGAGCAATTGTTCGAGGTCTTTCAGGTCATGCCCGCTCACCAATATACCCGGACGGCTCCCTACAGAGATATTGACTTCCGTAATCTCCGGATTCCCGTAAGAACCGGTATTGGCTTTATCCAGCAGAGCCATTGCCTTTACGCCCCATTCGCCGGTCTTCAATGCAAGTGCGGTAAGAGAAACGGCATCGTCCGTAAGTGCCAGCTCGCTTAACGCATAAAGCACATAGTCATTGATTTCCGCCTCGACATAGCCTAAACGGGCAGCGTGTTCCAAATAGGCAGCCATTCCTTTAAGACCAAAAGTCGTAAGCTCTTTCAGCGAACGGACATCCTCGTCTTCACAATCCAACACACCGACCGTCTTCGACTTCTCGGCATATTCCGCACGGCTTCCGTTCCATGTCAGCATATCCATTGCCGGAACGCTCACCCCTTTATCTTCCAAGGCACGGAACAGTTCATTGCGCAATGCTATTGCCCGGTCTATTCTGTCATAAATGCTTTCTACATCAAAATTCGCATTCGTTATCGTACTGAACAAGGCATCGTTCACAAAATCATAGACCTTCCGGGTCTTCGGACAATGACTGCATCCCGGCTTACAAACGGTTACAAGAACCCCGATTCCCTTCAGGATATACAGCAAAAGATCCTGAGCATTTGCAACTTCCGGCGTCTTTCCACACACACCTGCCAGCTTACAACCCATTCCATTGGCCGTTTCCTGGCACTGATAACAAAACATTTTATTTTCCATCATTGTTACTTGTGTTTAAGTTTACGAGGCAAAATTACAGCAGGCAAAAACAACAACGTGTAATAAATATGACACTCAGGGCATTTTCTGCAAAAATTTCCTTTTTATTACAGAACGGCAGAACAAAACTCCATGAAAACGAGTTTTAAAAGTATCTTTATATCTTTACTAAAACTCATAAGATGAAAGCAATCGAATTCAATGATAATTATAAAGAGATTCTGTTCACGATACCTCTATTCCGTGATTTAGACGCACAGACCCAAAGACAACTTATCCAGGAACTCCAATTCAGCTTATTTGAAGTTGAGAGCCATCAGGTTGTGGCGGAACAGGGAGACACATGCCGCCGGCTTTACGTCCTGTTAAAAGGAGAATTGGAAGCCCACATCACAGATACAAACGGGAATGAAGTGGTGCTGGAAAATATCGTAGCGCCCCGTGCTTTCGCCACACCTCACCTGTTCAAAGATGACAACCGGTTCCCTGCCACATTCAAGGCAGTCAAAGAATCCGTCTTACTGACGGCAACCAAAGATTCTACCTTCCGTTTGCTCAGCAAATGTCCGAATGTCTTGAAAAACTTCTTTTGCGTATCGGGCAACTGCAATCAATGCACGACGATGCGGCTGGACATCCTATCCCGAAAAACTATCCGGGAACGGATTTTAGTGTATTTATTTAAAAAGGTAGAAAAAGGTTCGCATACCTTGAAGATGGGTCATACGCTAACCCAACTGGCAGAATACCTGAACGTAACCCGCCCCGCGCTATCCACCGAATTTAATAAAATGGAGAAAGAAGGATTAATCAGCAGAACACCCGACGGAAACATCGAGCTGAATCTCAGTAAACTTAAAAAGCCTGTTTAGTGCAATTCATCGAACACAAAAACACGGAGGCACAGAGTTTTTAAATTGTTTTCTCTGTGCCTCCGTGTCTTTGTGTTCAAAATACCTGTTAGCCAATTAGAAATGGCTGGAACCATCGAAACAGTGTGTGCAGACCTTGCACTTAGGCAAGCCGATTGCCTTCACCAAGGTTTCCAGTGTATTGAATTTCAAGGAAGTCAGACCGAAACGGGCACGGATGCGTTCTACCAACTCTTTGTATTCGGGCGAATCGGTCGTGGCATACTTATCCAGTTTGGCATTGCCGTCGCCTTCTATCTCCTCGATAATCCGACGGGTAATCAGTTCCATATCACTCTTCGAAGAGGTAAAGCCGATAAACGGACAACCGTAAATCAGCGGCGGACAAGCGATACGCATGTGTATTTCCTTAGCGCCGTAATCGAACAGGATTTTCACATTGTCGCGCAACTGGGTACCGCGTACAATCGAATCATCGCAGAACAATACCCGCTTGCCTTCCAGCATCGCACGGTTGGGAATCAGTTTCATCTTTGCCACCAACGAGCGCATTTCCTGATTGCTGGGCGTGAAGCTGCGTGGCCATGTCGGCGTATATTTGGCAATGCCCCGATGGTAAGGCACTCCTTTCCCTTCGGCATACCCCAACGCCATACCTACTCCCGAATCGGGAATGCCACAGGCACAATCCACTTCCGACTCGTCTACCCGACCCATCTCGAAACCACTCTTGAAACGGACTTCTTCTACATTCCGTCCTTCGTAGCACGAAACAGGGAATCCATAATATACCCACAGGAAAGAACAAACCTGCATTTCCTCGTTCGGCTTACGCAATTGTTCGATGCCCGTAGCGCGTACGCGGATAATCTCACCCGGACCTACATAACTGTCTATTTCATAATCCAGATTGGGCAAGCTGCACGACTCGCTTGTCACGGCATACGCCCCTTCTTTCTTGCCGACAATAATCGGTGTACGGCCCAGCTTGTCGCGGGCGGCAATGATGCCGTCTTCGGTCAGAATCAACATCGAGCACGAGCCTTTGATTTTATTGTACACATTCTCGATGCCTTCGACAAAGTTCTTGCCTTGTACAATCAGCAAAGCCACCAGCTCGGTAGGATTGGTTTTTCCCATACTCATCTCGGCAAAATGCATATTCGCGTCCAACAATTCCTTTTCCAATTCGGGGATGTTGTTAATCTTGGCAACCGTCACAATCGCGAATCTTCCCAAATGCGAATTAATCATAATAGGCTGAGGATCGGTATCACTAATCACGCCGATACCCGACTTGCCTTTAAACTTAGATAACTCCGATTCGAATTTCGTACGAAAATATGAATTGTCTATGCTATGGATTTTCCTTGCAAAGCCCGAAGCTTCATCGTAAGTAGCCATACCCGCACGCTTGGTTCCCAAGTGTGAATTATAATCTGTGCCATAGAACAAATCGGTAACACATTCAGCCATAGAGACTGTTCCGAAAAAACCACCCATTTTTGATATATTAAGTTAAAGTTGTAAATAAATATTCGATTTCGTTGCAAAATTACAGAAAAGTACAGAAAAAACAGCAAGCGAAAGTAATTTTTCCCATAAAAGAGACGGAAAATCAAGGAATGGCGGACGAAGGAAACGAACCAGCCTTTAAAGTTCCGAAGAAGATATGCTACATCGGCAAAGTAATATATACTTCATCGACAGTTTCAACATATATGAAACGGCTCATGAAGCTATCTTCATAGACAAACTTATCTATATGAAAAAAGTGGAAACTACGTTTGTAATTTCCACTCCTTCGAGCCTCTTGTCGGATTCGAACCAACGACCCCGAGATTACAAATCACGTGCTCTGGCCAACTGAGCTAAAGAGGCAGGTGGGTAAGCTTGCCATATCGCGCCGCTACAACCAACTACCTTTGCTGCGATCAAGCCCTGGAGGATTCGAAGGGAGCTGGCCGTATGGGACTTACCCGTATTTCAAAAAACTTGCAATCGCTGAACTATCATCGGCGCGATATTTCTCGATTGCGGGTGCAAAGGTACGTGTTTTTTTCGAATACACAAGACCTTTGCCGAAAAAATTGCAGAAAAATTTAAAGAAACATCATTTTTCCTCCTTTTATTACACTGAATAAGCACAAAAAACGTACTTTTGTACACAAATAATAAAGCAAAACAAATGACACCAGACAAACCAATTGCCATACAAGAGCACGCAATGAGGTTCGGCACGTATATGGGACTCTTTTGGATTATTAAGTTCATCTTTCTTCCGTTAGGGTTCAAAGTACCGCTGCTGCAACTTTTGTTCCTATTAGGTACCTTGTTTGTCCCGATACTGGGCTATCTGTATACACGCCGATTCCGAAACGTGTATTGCGGCGGAACCATTTCGTTTTTCCGCGCTTTCCTCTTTACCGTATGTATGTACATCTTTGCATCCATGCTGGCTGCCGTAGGACATTACATCTATTTCCAGTACATCGACCACGGCTTCCTGTTCGAGATGTACAGGCAGCAACTGGAGGAGGTGAAGGCAATAGCCCAAGGCGACCTTGCCAACTCGATGGACCAATTGCTAATAGCATTCAACACGATAGCTTCGTTAAGCCCTATCCAACTGACATTCCAGCTCATTACCCAAAACGTTTTCTATGGTGTCCTGCTGGCATTGCCTACCGGGTTGCTGACAATGAGATATAGGAAGAGAAGTTAAAGAAGTTAGAGAAGTTAGAGGAGTTAGAGAAGTTATAGTAGTTAAAGAAGTTAGAGGAATTTTAGATTAAGAAGATTGAGAATCCGGAACATTCTTCATTCTTAATTCTTCATTCTTCATTTATTATTTATAAGTACGCTATGGATATATCAGTAGTCATACCTTTATACAATGAGGCGGAATCGTTGCCCGAACTGCACGCATGGATTAAGCGGGTGATGGACGCCAACCGTTTCTCGTATGAGATTATCTTCGTCAACGACGGAAGCACAGACAACTCGTGGAACATCATAGAAGAATTGAGTAAAAACAATCCGGAAGTAAAAGGCATCAAGTTCCGACGCAACTATGGCAAATCGCCTGCCTTATATTGCGGATTCGAGCGGGCAGAAGGAGATGTGGTCATCACCATGGATGCCGACCTGCAAGACAGCCCCGACGAAATACCGGAACTGTACCGGATGATTACGGCAGACGGATATGACTTGGTTTCGGGCTGGAAGCAGAAACGCTATGACCCGCTATCGAAAACCATACCGACCAAGCTGTTCAACGCAACGGCACGCAGGGTATCGGGCATTCATAACCTGCACGATTTCAATTGCGGACTGAAAGCCTACCGCCGCGACGTGGTAAAGAACATCGAAGTATATGGCGAAATGCACCGCTATATCCCTTACCTGGCAAAGAATGCCGGGTTCAACAAGATAGGCGAAAAGGTGGTACATCACCAGGCACGGAAATATGGAAAGACCAAGTTCGGGCTGAACCGTTTTGTCAACGGATACCTCGACCTGATTACCTTATGGTTCTTGTCCACTTTCGGCGTAAAACCGATGCACATCTTCGGCTTTCTGGGTTCGATTATGTTCCTGCTGGGATTTATCTCGGTAGCCGTCATCGGATTCAACAAACTGCACGACATGTATTGCGGCAATCCATACCGGCTGGTGACCGAAAGCCCTTACTTCTACCTGGCATTGACCACGATGATTATCGGCACCCAACTGTTTTTGGCGGGATTTATCGGTGAACTGATTGCCCGCAATGCGCCGGAGCGCAACAAATATCAAATAGAAAAAGAACTGTAATCATGAAAAAACTACCGATTATATGCTGCCTGCTGATATTGGCAGCCTTGCTGGTTCCGGGCTGTGAGGTGGAGAACTGTCCGCCCAACGCCTTGTCGTACCTTCACTTTTCATTGGTAGACCAGAACGGCAGGTCGTTTAACACATCGGACACCATCACCATTGTAGGGCAAACCTCTACTGATGCAACCGTATACGACACCTTGGCCGACGGCAGCCTGCAACCTCATACGGTAAGCACGGTGGTATCGGACACCCTTATCAACCGGGAAACTGCCGCCAGCAGCTTCAGCATCCCGCTAAGCTATAATGCTTACACGCAATTCATTTTCTATTACTACAGTCTGTCGCGCAGCTTTGCAGGCTGTGACACCATCCGGATAACACACCGGAACATCCCCTACTTTACCAATCTGGACTGTGGCACCATGATGTTTTACGAAATCACCGATGTGCAACACACCCACCACCGTCTTGATTCTTTAGTCGTAACCAATCCGAACATAGATAATAATGAAAAAGAAAACATACAAATCTATTTCACTGTTACCGGTACTGCTGAGTAGCCTGCTGTTATGCGCCTCGCCGGCATGGGGACAGAAAAAGAAGCCCGAGCAATTGAAGGCCGACTACAAGGCTTCCCCGGTTTATCAGGGAAGCTCTATCGGCGTGGAAATAGCCGGTGCAGGAGGGTATCTGCTGGGAAGCGATATCCTAAGCACGGAAATCCTGCTGCAGACCAACCTGAAAAACAGGTTCTTGCCGACACTCGAAATAGGATACGGAAAGACGGATGCCATCAATGACGCCAACGACATGCACTATAAGACAGCCGCTCCTTATTTCCGTATCGGTATGGATTATAACGTGTTCTACCTGAAACCTTACCTGCCGGGATACTTGTATGTAGGCTTGCGTTACGGCATGAGTTCATTCAGCTACGATGTAAGCGGTCCCGACATGACCGACCCGAACTATGCAGGAACCGTCGTACCTTTCTCTTACACCGACATCAAGAGCAAAGCCCAATGGCTGGAAGGCGTGGTAGGCATCAAGGTGAGAATCTATAAAAGCTTCCACATGGGATGGACCGTGCGGTACAAAATGCGCATGAGCATCACCGACCATGAGAACTCCACCCCTTGGTATGTTCCCGGGTTCGGCAAAAATGCCAGCAGCAGCTTTAACCTGACATATAATTTAATCTATAATTTGCCGTTCTGATACAATGGGTATATTCGCTATTATCTTGCTTGCCGTCAGTCTTGCCATCGACTGTTTTACGGTTTCTGTCACCAGCGGAATCATCCTTCGCCAAATGCGGTGGAGAACGTTTCTGACCATGGCATTCTTCTTCGGGTTCTTCCAGGCGCTGATGCCTTTACTGGGTTGGTTGGGAGCCAACCATTTCAGTTACCTTATCGAAGCCTACGACCATTGGGTAGCCTTTGCCCTGCTTGCCTTTTTAGGCATCCGCATGATACGGGAATATTTCAAAGATACCGAAGAATGCTGTTTCGACCCTACCCGACTGAAAGTAATCCTCACGCTTGCTATCGCGACAAGTATCGATGCACTGGCTGTGGGGATTTCGTTTGCTTTTACGGGATTCAAGGATATCAGGACCTTATTCTTTCCGCTGCTGGTTATCGGCTTGGCTTCCTTCCTCCTCTCGCTGACGGGAAGCCTCATCGGCATTTTCTTCGGAAAACGGTTCAACCTGCGGATGGAACTGTTCGGCGGACTAGTACTGATAGGCATCGGAACAAAAATACTGATAGAACACCTTTTCTTTAATTCTTAAAAACCAATATACGATGACAAAAAGAAACGGATTGAAATGGCAGCTTCCCTTTTTGCTGTTGCTGATTATAGGAACCGTATGGATTCTTCGCAAGCAAGCCCCTTACCAGACCGACCAGGGAGTGGTATTCGGCACAATGTATAAAATCACTTACCAGTCGAAGGAAAACCTGAAAACGGGAATCGAAGCCGAACTGCAAAAGGTAGACCTTTCACTTTCCCCATTCAACAAGCAATCGGTCATCACGCACATCAACAACAATACTGATATGCAGACCGATTCTCTGTTCGACTATGTATTCCGTCTTGCCCGACAAGTATCGGAAGAAACGCACGGGGCATTCGATATTACCGTAGCCCCTTTGGTCAACGCCTGGGGCTTCGGATTCAAGAACGCCGCACAGGTCAATCCGCAAACCATTGACAGCCTCCGCCAATTCGTAGGATTCGAAAAAATCAAACTCGAAAACGGAAAGATTATCAAAAGCGACCCACGTACGATGCTGGATTGCAGTGCCATCGCCAAAGGGTTCGGCGTAGACTGTGTGGCACGGTTCTTCGATCGGAAAGGCATACGCAACTACATGATAGACATTGGCGGAGAACTGGTGATGAAAGGCGAAAATGCCAAAATGGAACCTTGGCGCATCGGCATCAACAAACCGATTGACGACTCGCTGGCTGTGAATCAGGAACTGCAAACCGTACTTCAGATTTCGAATGTCGGTCTTGCCACTTCGGGCAATTACCGGAACTTCTACTACAAAGACGGAAAGAAATATGCCCATACCATCGACCCGCGTACCGGATATCCGATACAGCATAACATCCTTTCGGCTACCGTAGTAGCGACAAACTGTGCCACAGCCGATGCCTATGCCACCGCCTTCATGGTATTGGGGCTGGACTCTGCCAAAGCCATCTGCCATGCCCATCCCGAATTAGACGCTTATTTCATCTATAGCAAAGAGGACGGAAAAACAGACATCTACTATACGGACGGGATGAAGAAATATATACTCAAGTGATAAAGGAGTTAAAGGAGTTAAAGAAGTTAGAGGAGTTAGAGGAGTTAAAGTAAGATAGTTTTTCTTTTTTAGGAGTTAAGTAGTTAAGAAGTTAAGGAGTTAAGCCAATAGTTTTACTGAACTATCTAAAACCTGGTCTCCTAGTACCCGGTTCCTAGTCACCTAAGAGAAAAACCTTGTCAACTTGTCAACTGATACCTTGTCAACTGATACCTTGTCAACTAGTTACCTAAAAAATTAAACTTAAAAACTTATATACATGAAAGAAACGAAAGAAGAAAATCAGGTGGGATTGCCCGAGAACGCATTCCGACCGTTAAAACCGGGAGAGAAATATCATCCGTTGATGTCTCCCGACAAGAATTACCCGGAAGTCAATGCATGGTCAGTCACATGGGGTATCGCCATGGCTATCCTCTTTTCGGCTGCATCGGCATATTTGGGACTGAAAGTAGGACAAGTATTCGAAGCTGCCATTCCGATTGCCATCATTGCCGTAGGAGTATCGAGCGCAGCCAAACGTAAAAGCGCACTTGGCGAGAATGTCATTATCCAGTCTATCGGTGCCTGCTCGGGAGTGATTGTTGCCGGAGCTATCTTCACGCTGCCAGCACTTTATATCCTGCAAGACAAATATCCGGAAATGACCGTTAACTTTTTCCAGATGTTCATCAGTTCCCTGTTGGGAGGTATCCTCGGCATCCTGTTCCTGATACCGTTCCGTAAATACTTCGTCAGCGAAAAACATGGCGAATATCCTTTCCCCGAAGCTACGGCAAGTACACAGGTATTGATTTCGGGAGAAAAAGGAGGCAGCCAGGCCAAGCCCTTGCTCTTTGCCGGACTGATAGGCGGACTGTATGATTTCATCGTAGCTACCTTCGGGTGGTGGAACGAGAACTTTACGACCCGTGTTTGCGGATGGGGCGAAATGATAGCGGATAAAGCCAAACTGGTCGTAAAAATCAATACCGGAGCAGCCGTATTAGGCTTGGGCTATATTGTCGGGCTGAAATATGCTGCCATTATCTGTGCCGGCTCTTTGGTTGTATGGATTATCATCGTACCGGGCATCGCTTTGCTGTGGGGCGACCAGGTATTGAATGCCTGGAATCCTGCCATTACACAGACAGTGGGTTCCATGTCGCCTGAAACCATCTTCTCCGAATATGCCAAGAGTATCGGTATCGGAGGCATCGCCATGGCAGGCATCATCGGCATTGTACGCTCATGGGGCATCATCAAGAGTGCGGTAGGACTAGCTGCCAAAGAAATGAAAGGCAAGAAAATGGAAGCGGCTGTCAGCCGTACCCAAAAAGACTTATCGATGAAAATCATCGCTATTGGCTCTATCATTACCATTATTCTGGTAGCGTTGTTCTTCTATTTCGATGTCATGCAAGGCAATCTGCTTCATACCATTGTGGCCATTATCCTAGTAGCCGGCATTTCCTTCCTGTTTACAACCGTAGCTGCCAACGCCATCGCCATTGTAGGTACGAATCCGGTTTCGGGCATGACGTTGATGACGTTGATTCTGGCATCGGTGGTCATGGTAGCCGTAGGCTTGAAAGGTGCGACCGGCATGGTTGCCGCACTGGTTATGGGTGGTGTGGTATGTACAGCCTTATCCATGGCAGGCGGATTCATTACCGACTTGAAAATCGGTTATTGGCTGGGCAGCACACCTGCCAAGCAACAGACATGGAAATTCTTAGGTACACTGGTATCAGCAGCAACGGTAGGCGGAGTCATCATGATTCTGAACAAGACCTACGGATTCTCTTCGGGTGCACTGGCTGCACCACAAGCCAACGCTATGGCTGCCGTCATCGATCCTTTGATGAACGGTGTATCCGCTCCTTGGCTACTCTACGGAATAGGTGCAGTCTTGGCTTTGGTACTGACTTACCTGAAAGTGCCGGCTTTGGCATTTGCTCTCGGCATGTTCATTCCGCTGGAACTGAACCTGCCGTTGATTGTAGGCGGTGCCATCAACTGGTATGTCACCACCCGCAGCAAAGATGCCTCAGTCAATACAGCCCGTGGCGAGAAAGGAACCTTGCTGGCATCCGGCTTCATTGCCGGCGGTGCCCTGATGGGAGTAGTCAGTGCAGCCATGCGTTTCGGCGGCATCAACCTGGTAAACGAAACCTGGCTGGCAAACCCCATGAGTCAAGTGGTATCGCTCATTGCCTATGCACTCCTTATTATATATTTAGTAAAGGCAAGCATGAAAATCTCGAAATAGCCTATTAAAACCCAAAAACTTAAGAACTTAAAAACTCAAGAACTCAAAAAACTTAAGAACTTAAAAACTTAAAAACTTAAAAACTTAAAAGCCATGAAAAAGTTAATATTAATGAGTATGTTGTTCGTTTCTACCCTGCTTGCAGCGCAGGAACCCATCGAAATCAAATTATGGCCAAATGGTGCTCCTAATAGCAACGGCATGACCGAACAAATCGAAAATGGTCCTATCTATGTAGCAGAACCAACACTTACCGTCTACCCAGCAAAAGACGGTAACGGCATAGCCATTGTAGCTTGTCCAGGTGGCGGATATACCCATTTGGCTATGGGACACGAGGGTCACGATATGGCAAACTGGTTCAACAGCCAAGGCATTACCTATGCCGTACTGAAATACCGCATGCCTAACGGACACAATGAAGTGCCCTTAAGCGATGCCCAACAAGCATTACGCATCATGCGTCAGCATGCTACCGAATGGAATATCCGGCAAGTAGGCATTATGGGTTCTTCGGCAGGCGGCCATCTGGCAAGTACGGCAGCAACTCACTTTACCGATGCGGAAACCCGTCCCGACTTTCAGATACTTTTCTATCCGGTTGTCACGATGGACCCTGCTTATACACACATGGGCTCACACAACAACCTGTTAGGGAAAAATCCGTCGAAAGAACTGGAACAGAAATATTCGAATGAACTGCAAGTCACTCCACAAACACCTCCGGCATTCATCATGCACAGCAGCGATGACGGTGCCGTACCTGTAGCCAACAGTGTAAACTATTACATGGCATTGGTGAAAAACGGTGTATCCGCCAGCCTGCACACTTACCCCGTCGGCGGTCATGGCTGGGGGTTCCGTGACAGCTTCC
>ULRR01018840.1_pt1 | contig 18093 bp, 20 predicted proteins | sample 1955651 | NCBI WGS metagenome assembly ULRR01 (sample SAMEA4835688, study PRJEB28245) | human gut metagenome | biome: gut microbiome; material: fecal sample | place: Denmark | collected 2008
AACGAGCGGTATTCGACCTTTCCCTTCTCGACTTCGGGGTAGGTTACGCGCGTGCCGTCTACGGTGATCTTTCCTCCGGCGGCTTTCAAGGCCCGGGCATTTCGCATACCCCGCCAGGTGAAAAAGAGCAGCAGTACGCCGCCTACAATCAGAATGGTCGAGAATACTGCCGGCGAGAGAATCCGCAAGTGGCGGATACGAAGGCCGAAGGGAAAGAGGGCCGGAATGACAATCATTCCTACACCAAAGGCCAGGTTCGACCATTGGTTCGTGAAGATGCTCTCAGGAGTGTAGTTGAAACTCCTTTGGATGCGTTCGAAAGGTTTGTTTTCCATAAAAGTTACCGGTCGGTCAGTTTTTCATGGAGACAAAGATAGCATAAAAAAGCAAAAATATGACCATGCGGTCATATTTTTGCTCCAAATCGTGAAAAAAACTGCTGAAAGCCTGCTCAGCGCTTCAGCAGACCATATATATAGAGGAAACGCTTTCGGAGAATCCCGACATCGAGGCCGTCGGAGAAAGACATTTGGTATGAGAGTCCGATGAATACCTGCCGGAACAGAGCGGCAGTTTCTTGAACGTCGATCTCTTCACGCAGTTCGCCGTGTTCGACACTTCGGCCGATGACGTCGCACCAGAGCCGGAACTCCTTTTCCATCCATTCGTGGAGCTTGTGCTTGCCGTCGGGATAATAGAAGAGCACCTGCTGGAAGAGGTGAAAGTAACCGGCATTGGCCAACTCTCCGGGCATTTTCTCGCGTTGAATATTGCCCAGCCGCACGATCTCGGACATGGTGCGCTCCACACCCTCGACGTATTTGTTGATGAAATCGCGCAGCGACCCGTCTGAAGGTGCAAATTTGTTTTCAGGATCCTGGAGATGGAAGAGATAGCGGTCGGCCACGGCGATGAAGAGGTCGAGTTTGGTGGGATAATAGTTAAAGATCCCGGTTTTGGTCAGCCCGACGCTGTGGGCGATCATTTGCAGGCTGACTCCCTCGTAATTCTTCGACATAAAGAGTTGCAGGGCATTTTGCAGAATCTCTTCCCGATTGGTTTTCATGGCCGTTAGTTTTTCGATTTCAAAGATACGTGCTATTTCGGGGAAAAACGAAGATTTCCCAAATTTTCATAAGACAATCTTGAAGAACTCGACCTGATCAACATTTTCCGGCTCGTGAACGCGAAAGAGACGTATCACTCGAGTATATCGGCATCTGCAAAGCCAGGATGATGAGATCGGTTTGTTCGGGACCGTGCTTTCATCGATGTAATATAAGAGGTTCCAAAAATCTGCAATTTTATTAAACTTTTGATTATTCTATTCGATAATCTGATTGACGGCGGGTTTCGTATCGAGAAACCTCTTCCGTCCATGCGATTAACTCATATTTGCGGCAGTGTACCTGAAGACAGCCCTTTATCACTTCATTCACAATGCAGTGTTGATTGTTAATGAAGTTGTCAATCTTATTTAAGCACGAATTTTGAGATAGTACTCTTCAGAACTCAAAGAAGATCTCTAATCGGCTAATTTTGGAAATTTAGAGGCCTCTTCATTTATGGGAGGGAACAGGTAGGGATTGATTTTATTTACGTTGATTAATATATGAGTCTGCATTTTCTAAATAGAAAATATCATCATCATTAGTTATTTTTTTTAACTCATTAAAACATTTGTAAGCAAAAACGGGCTCAATTCCGTTTATATAATGAATCCAACCAAGGATTTTAGCCGCTTCTTTTCTACAAAAGTCATCTAGTACTCGTGGGTTCGTACAATTAATGTCATATTTATGTTCTATATGAGATGACAATCCGTAAATTCGAATATAATGGATTGCGGCACGTAAATTTTTTTTGATTCTTCGAGGGATTCTTGGCTTCGTCTTATCTGCAACCGTTAGTCCTGTTACATATTGGGAACGGCCTCTTTTGTACGTTCTGGTTTTTTCGGTATTAAGTGTAAACCCATATTTAGTAATAATTTCTTCCAGAGGATCTAATTCTATATTATCCTCGCTAGAAAATGACAAGTCATCGGCATAACGCGTATAGTTAATATTTCTATCCTTACATATTGCAGAAAGTTCTTTATCCATTTTGGAACATACTATATTCGCAATAATAGGGCTAGTATTGAAACCTGCAACAAGAATCTTGTTATAAGTAACGATATCTGCAAGGATTGTAGCCATATTATTATGGAATCCCAATGACTCAAAAGCTTCGATGATGCTTTCAAACGGAATACTTTCAAAAAAGTTCTTAATATCGAGATTTATAATTACCTTTTTATTAAGATGAAATTTTGCATTATAAGCAATATTCCTTCCAGCGATAAAACCTCCTACACATTCTAGAGGCTCGTATAATTTAGATAATTTGAACTTTAAGCATTTAAGAGTATTGCATAAAAGATAATCCATTGCTTGGTATACTTCTCGATGGCCATTTCTAGGATTTCTTTTGGGAATTTCAAATTTTATTACACTATTTTCCTCCGGTTTCTGTCTCAACCTAGAAATCTCGTCGACAGAACACCTTAGCCATCCTGCTAATTGAGTATTCGTTGTAATATCACTGGGTTTATACATAATAAAAAGAGGTCGGTAAGAGGTAAGGACAGATAGTAATAGTTCTCAATCGAATACGACTCGTACTCATTATTTTACCTCTAACCGACCTTTATTTCTTCAAAGTTAATAATATTTCGTGAATTATAGTGTTTGGCATTATGCATTGAATACAAACTAGCTATTTTGGGCTCAATTAACTTAAAGTTAGCAATCATCCTTGTATTCTTATCTGCAGGAATATCTTTTAGCATCTGGAATATTACAAAATTCGTATAATCAATAACGCTCAAAAGAATGTCTTCTTTAGAGTGGACATTTACATCAATAGATATTCTATCTTTTACACCATTAGCTTTGATTCCGCCAATAATTCTAGATATTACTTTTTCCATATTAGACAGATGTCTGCTAATTGAACTCCCATACTCCTCAAATATTATATGAATATTATGACTTCTTTCTGATAGGATACGATCTTTCAAAAGGACTCGTACGAAAAAAGCATATAAATCATCAGACTCGTTGAATCGAGCCTGAAGGCGTTCAAAAACCCTAGACTTTTTATTTATAACGACAGAGTAAATTCGTATATTCAAACCTAGTAATAGTGAATAGAATCTACTACGAATATCAGGATGATTCTCACAGGCATGAAAACCTTGGTGTTTAAAGTTTTCTATTTCATAAGCGAGATAAGGGGTATTAATAATACTCTCATATAAAGAGTATAATTCATCTTTAATTTGTAGTGGAGAATCGGTGATATAGCAACTTAATATAAAATATTTATTTTCATCTGTTTTTACCAAAGTGCCAGCTTCATCAATATATATATAAATATCTTTTATCTTTTCTATCATTACTATGTATGATGTTGTGTTTTAAAAGTATCTAAAATTAATAAAAAGAATTAAATAATCAAACATTTAAGTGTATTATAAAGAGTTGCGTATCTTTTCCATCATTGAATAATCGGGTCTTGAAAGGATTTTTCGGTATCATATTTCCCTGAACAGTTAATACGCTAATCCGTCGAATCCACGCTGCCCGCTAATAGCTGACAAAACCTACAGCTATCGTCCTGCTACTATTCCCGAGCCCCTAGATTTCTTGTAGTAGATAAGGTGTCGCATGCAATTGTTTTTCCCTGTAGTTTGTCCTTCCCGTTTGGTAGCGACAAGCCAAAGCCGCCGGAGGGACTTTGCGCAAGGTTTGCCTGTGGCAACTTGTCCTGACCTTGCGTTGTCCGTCCGGCGGCTTATCTTTGCGGAAGAAAGGGAAGGGCTACTTGTTCTTTAACTTCGCTGCATCGCGCTTGAGCTGCTCGGCCTCTTGGGCTTTCAGCCGCGCCTGCTCGTCGAGAGCCGCCCTTCTGCGTACCAGCCGTTCGTACTTCTCGACATCCTTCCGCATTGAGTCGATGCGCCGCTGATCCCGCTCGACTTCGAACAGCTCCTCCAACTCCGACAACCGTTTCGGCGAAGCCTCGCCTTTCATCAGCACATAGCGATACTTCAGATCGTTGTCATACCGGCCGCGGTCGGGGCGCCACTCCTGGTAGAGTCCGACAGACTGCACTGCAATCACGACAAACATCGACATGAAGAGCCAAAAGTTGCGGGTTGCGTCCAGAGAGAACGAGAAGCGGTGCTGAACCATCCGCGGCGGCAACTCCTCGGGAATCTCCATCCCGGCCACTTTTTCTTCCATCTCCGAGATCTGCACTCCGAGGTCTTCGCTAATCTGCTCCTGCCGCTCGGAGATCGCTTGCAGCCGCTGTTCGATCCGATGGCCCCGTTCCTGCTGTACCTCGCTTACCCTTGTCTGGGTCTGCTCCAGTTGCAGAATCCGAATCTGAAGATGCTTGATCGCGTCCGTATCAATGGTTGCTGCCGGCTGCGATCGGGCCTCGGCCAACTCCGAGCGGAGCGTTTTGATAAGGGTCTCCTTCAACTCTTCGTACATCTCGAAGGAGAGCTCCAGGGTGTTCTCTTTCATCTTTTCGTATTAGGTTTGTTATCCGATTTTGCGGGAGCGTGCCTCCATGCGACGCTTGCGCTCCATGAGGGCTACGGCCATCGCCTCGGCCGCCTTGTTGATCAGTGCCGTGATGCGGGCTATATGCTCCTCGGGGCTCTCACCCTCACGCCGCTGCATCATCTCGGGCGAAAGGGCAAATGGCGAGTCGAACGGCGGCAGCGGAATCGCCCCGGCACTGCCAAGCGACACCGATCCTGTGCCATGGCTTCCGCTTCCTCCACCGCCACCCGCTGCGGAGAAGGAACGCCCGCCTCCGAACAGATTAGCAAAAGCAGCCCGGAAGCTCCCAACTGCTGCCTTGAGTTCAGACATCAGGGCTGTTTGCCGCTGCTGCACCTGTCCGAAGTGGCGATCCAGCTTCGAGAAACTGAAGGCCCTGTCGACCTTCGAGCCGGAGAATATAAAGCCATTACGGGCGAACTTTACGCCTTCAATGATACCCTGCGCCCCTTTTCGCTTGAAGATCGTCTCGATGCCATGACACTTTAACCGGTCTTGCAATTCATTCCAGTTGCGACAACGGGGAAGCTCCTGCCGAATCGTATCATAGATCTCGTACCGGGTTCGGTCGGGCTCGCGCAGCCGCTCCCGCCGGACGGCCTCTTTGCCCGGAGGCAGATGCAGCCCGAAACGTTCGGTTAGTTCGCGGCACACCTTCGCATTGCGGAGCTTGATGTTGCGGTCGGAGATGGTCTGTCCGTGATTGCCGACCCGGTTGTAGACCAGATGACAATGGGGATGGGGCTGGTCGAGGTGCCGCACCAAAAGGTATTGCGTATCGGTGATGCCCATCTTCTGCATGTACTCCCGGGCAATTTGTGTCATCCGCTCATCGGTGAACTTCGGGGCATCCTCCGGTGAGAACGACAGGGAGATATGTCCGACGTTCTGCTTCAAGCGGGGATTGAGGCGCGCCTGATCCTCGAAATCCTCGACCATCTCCCGCACACCGGGCGGCTCGACACCCCGTGCCTCCAGCACGCGCGACTGCTCCTTCATCACATAGCCGACCGTGCCGCCGAACGATCCTGCTGAAATGACCTTACCGATCACGGCGCAGGGCTTCGATCATCCGCGCCAGCTCGGCCTGAAGCGTCGCATGGCGCGCGGCGACGGCGGCGAATCCCTGGGCGTGGGCCAGCCGGGTCAGCTGGTTCAGATTGCGGGCAAGGCCCTTGAGCTGGGCGAGCCATTCGAGGTGTTCACTCCGCAGCCGCTCGCGGACCGAGCCGTTGAGAATCAGCTGCCGCAGCACCTCGGTACGCGGAATGCCGGCCGCACGGGCCAGAGCGCGGAGCTTGAAGTTGCAGGCGGTGTTGCACCGCAGGGTGATGCGGTACTCCTGTTTTCGGGCGCGTCCCAAAGGCGGACGGCCTCCTTTTTTCGGTGTGTTCATGGATTGGAATTTTTGAGTTGAGACCATCGGGATAGGGCCTTGCGGCCGGTTTTTGGCTGACAAAAACACAAACTTGCCTCTGTTACCTCTGCTTTTCGAATGCTCGGGAATCTCCCCGGCATTCTCAATCGACTATTTGCTCTCCCGTTCACCGAGAATCCGTTGAATATCCGATGTGCGATATCGGATCTTGTTGCCGATCTTGACGGCCTTCAGGTACCCTTTCCGGTTCCAATGCCAGAGCGTCGCATCGCATACGCCACACAGCTCCTTGACCTGCTCCTTGGTCAGGAAGCGTACCTTGCGTGCTTCGGCGACCTGGGAGGCCAACTCCTCTTTGGCGCGATTGATCAGATGGCTGGAGAAGGCCAGCAGATCCTCGCCGCTTACCTCCAGACGAATGCTTCCGGGCGCTTCGCGGAGGATGGATAATAAGTCTTTCATAAGTTGCTGTTTCCGCACGGGTGGGACGGCGCTTTCCGGCGGAATAAAAAGCGACGCCGTCGCCCGGATATCCGAGTGACGGCGCAAATATAACAACGTGATTGAACGATTGTTAAGCGTCTAATTCGCGGCAGGTTCGGACGAATTAAACGAGTTCGTTTCGGATAGAAAATCCTTGATTTCACGAATGGTGACGGCTTCCGTGCCTCGATCCCGGACCGCTTTCCCGGCAAGCAGCGGTTCGGTCAGCCGGCTGTATGCCTCCTGTATGCCGCGTTCGTGGACGATGCGAATCTCTCGGCCGTATTCCTCCTGCAGTGCGTCGCGGAACGGCTTGATCGGAATCGGGAGCGTCAGATAACGCAATTCTTCGAGGGCGATCTTCAGTCGGGCGATATCGGTTTGTGTATGCCGGGTGAGGAGATACGTCCCGATCCTACGCCGCAACTCCTCGGGGCGGGATACCGTCGGGGCGAACATCTCCGTCAGGGAGCGGGTGGTTCCGGGACGTCCCGGCTTGCGTTTTGAATCGTTCTTGTCGCTCGACGACTCCTCCATGGCCCAATCCAGCACCTGATCGCTTTCGGCCAGGCGCATGGCTTCGCGGTGGGCTTTCCACTCCTCCCGGGTCCGAAGCCTCAGTTTGATTGAACGGGCAATCAGCAATCGGATCGTGGCGCTCATGGTGATCTTCTGAAAGTAGCCCAAATCGGGAGATCGGCGCAACTCTTCACAATGCTCCACCATGCGTTCGAAACTCTTTCCGAAGTAGAGCCAGCAGAGCATTGCCGGAACCGGCGATCCGGCGACCGGCTGCTCACACTCTCCGATCAGTTTGCGGGCGAGGTCGTTGTCTTTGGCGGCCTGTTCGATCTCGTCGACATGATCGAACAACCCCTCGTTGGCCTTGGCCGCCGCGAGCTTCCGATATTGCGGAATAAGGGCGATGGCTTGAAGCAATACGGCCTGACACCCGGCCATATCCCGGGTGTTCATCGACTCTTCGAATGCGGCATATTCCTCGGGATGGGCCTCCATCCACTCCCGCAGCTTTGCCTTGAAGGCTTCGTATTCCGCCTGGCCCATGGTGCAGTTGTTTGAAGTTGGTAATTGGCTCGTTGTGCGAGCTACTTATGACAACAAATTTACTAATTCTTTTTTCATTTCATCATCAATGGTGCGGTAGCGGGCAAAGGCCTTGCTACCTTCTTTGTGTCCGCTCAGGGCGCCGACCAGATTGGGATCCTTGACCTGCCGGTAGAGATTGCCGACAAAGGTCCGCCGCGCCAGGTGCGATGAGGCGATTTCGTACAACACCCGCTTCTCCTCCTCGCGGGTCGTCGGGTTGATGACCGTAACCAATCGCTTTAACCCGGCCGCCTTGAAGATCCGCTTGATGGCCAGGTTGTATTTTTGTTCGGAGATGAACGGCAGCAGTTTGTCGCCGTCACTGGCTTCATACCGGGCAAGAATCTCCGTAGCCATGGTGTTGAGCGGCACCCGCACCGTCAGCGGACGTCCCTCCTTGGTCTTGCGCGGAATGTATTCGATGGCGCCGCCGATGAGATTCGATTTCGTCATCTTCAGCAGGTCGCCCACCCGGCAACCGATCAGACATTGGAAGACGAAGATATCCCGCTGGATGGCTAATTGGGGATGGCGCTTCAGATTGGTGGCGTAGATCCGGTGCAGCTCTTCGATGGTGATATAATACGGCGTCCCGTAGGTGCACTCCTCCAGCGGGAAATCGTCGAACGGCCGGTTCCGGCTCTTCTTATGACTGTTGCACCAATAGAAGAAGGTTCGGATGCGCGAGAAGCAGTCCAACAGCGTGTTCTTGCCTCGGGGTTGCGGCGAGCGGGCTTCGGGAATGGCCTCGTAAATTTCGGGATAGATGGCGCAGTAGCGGTATTCGTTCTCCAGAAAACTCCAGATGTCCCGCAGGGTGTCGGCCGTTACCCGGTCCACATCCAGCGTGAAGTCCTCCTTTCCCATCTGGGTAGCCCGGATGTAGAGTTCATAACGCTGTAAAGCCCGCTTGATGACGCGATAGTTCTTTTTGCGAACTTCCGAAAGACGGTGCTTCTCGAGAAACTCGTCGAACAGCGCGGTCAAGGTCGGTTTGATGGCGGAGACTTGCTCCAGGTTGTACTTCTGCGGATTGTAATATTGGTCCAGCGCCTCCTTCAGCCAACCTTTCGATACCGTCTCTTCGGGGCGGTTCTGATAGGCTCTCTCGATGTAGGTCTTGAGCCTGCGGGCCTCGTTGTTGTAGCGGGTGCGCATGGCCTCGTCGCAGACGACCTTACTCTTGACCTGCTCGGCCTTGTCATCCCAAAGATTCGGATTGATCGTAAGACGGGTCGGAGCGACCAGATCGAGTTGCCGGCCGTCGCGCAGACGCGCGTAGATGGTTGCCTGGGACTCCGTGTCGTAACGGGTGACGCTCTTTTTGAGAATGAGGGTTACTTTCATGGTTCAGCAAGATCTAGGGGCTTGTGACAAAGATAGGAATCTTTCCCCACATTTTCCCCACACATGCTGAAAATTCTTCAATGCCCTTTTAGTGATTAAAACAAACGAGTGAATATATAATCCTGAAAATAAGTGAAATATGATGAAATTTGCACATATATCCAATTATTCCGATTTAATGGGATTTACTATATTCAAATGCGGCTCCGGATCGGGTCCCGGGCCGCGCTTCTCCGTCTCCTCGTCGTTGTCGCACGCCGCGAATAGGAGCGATGCCGCGATGACCGCCGCTGCGGGCCGGCACATCGCACGTAATTTGTCCGTGTACTTCATAGCTGTTGTTTTTTGATGGTGGTAATATCGGAGAACATGGCCACGGACGCCATGCCAGCCTGCCGGCAGGCATACGGCTCCTTCACCTGTCTCATTCCTAACAAACTAACCCATCGCAAAGTTGATAAATGTGTTCCAAAATAGCAACAGCCATGTGCTTTTTTCTGAAAAATGTTCAGACAAGTGGATTCGCGCGTGTGGTGTTGGCTGATCTGTCAGATGATTCCCGCTTCGGTGAAGACCTGCCGGTAGTATGCGGCCTTCCACTCCACCGAACGCGGATAGGCGCGCGAGGAGGAGGGCATGCGCCACAGGGTCAGCTCGCGTCCGGCAAGGCGGAACGTCACGCGGCCCCCGACGGGCAGCTCGTCGCAGCCCGTCGTGCGGCACAGCGTATCGGTGGCCTTCTGTCCCGTGGTGACGATCGTCCGGCACGCCGGAATGGCGCGGAGCAGAGCCCCGAGGTCCACCTCGCGCACGACCTGAAGAAAATTGTCCGAGGCGTTGTCCTTCAGCCGGATGACCTCCTCGGCCGTGTCGTAGAGCGCGATGCCCCGTTCGCGGCAGAAGGCCTCGATGCGCGGCCGGTCGAAGCGGCGGCCGTCCGCCGTGAGGAAATGGGTCTTGTCGCCCGTGGCCAGCAGCCCCACGATGCGCCACATGTCGTTCTGGAGGTTGGGGTAGAAGAACTCCATCGACCAGCGCTTGCGCTGCGGCGGGAAGCTGCCCAGCATCAGCAGCCGGGCGTTCTCCGGCAGAAAGGGCCGGAGCGGGTGTCGTTCGCTCTCCATATTTTAATACTATTCGTAAAAGGCCTTGTCGAAATTGACCAGATAGAGCCGCTCGGTGGCGCGCGTCAGCGCCGTATAGAGCCAGCGGAGCATGTCGCGCGTCATCGGCTCGTCGCCGAACAGGCAGCGGTCCACGAAGACCGCCTTCCACTGTCCGCCCTGCGCCTTGTGGCACGTGACGGCGTAGGAGAACTTCACCTGCACGGCGTTGAAATGGGGGTTCTCGCGGATCTCCTTGTAGCGCTTGATGCGGCTCCGGATGTCGAGGTAGTCCTTCTCGACCTCGTAGAAGAGCCGCGAGGACTCCTCGCGCGTGAGCGACGGCGATTCCGATGCGATCGTGTCGAGCAGGATCCTGCATTCGAGCTCCGCATCGTCGTAGTCCGGAAACTCCAGCACGGCATTGGCGAAGCGGAAGCCGTAGAACTCCTCGAAGCGCCGCAGCCGCTTCAGGCGGGCGATGTCGCCGTTGGCGATGAAGTTCATCGGGCACCCTTCGGTGTGCTCCGGGTAGTAGTAGTTGTTCTTTACGACCATGAGCATGTCGCCGCTCTCGATCTCCTCCTCGGCGCAGAGCACGTTGCGGCGGATGCCCTCGTTGTAGCGGTTGGCGCGCTTGTTCGAGCGCGTGATGACGATCGTCTCGTCGCGTCCGTAGCGGTCGTAGCACTCCTGGAGCTTCTCGAGAAAGTCGCCGCCCTCGACCGCCTCGAAGTCCGCGAACCCCATCTCGAAGTGCGGAATCTCGTGGATGCCCCGTTCGAGCATGCAACGCACGAGCGTGGCGTTGAACAGAATGCCCGACTGCGCCTCCTGCCGCACGACCTCGTCCATCGTGCCGTAGACCACGTCGCCATACGTGCGCATGGTCGCTTCGTCGAGCGCCGGGCTGAAATCCGCCCCCACGGGCGGCAGCTGGGCGCTGTCGCCGACCAGGATGAGGCGGCAGGCACGGCCGCTGCGGACATACTGCACGAGGTCCTGCAGTAGCGATCCGCTGCCGAAGAGCGCGCCGTCGGAGGCTCCGTCGGAGAGCATCGAGGCCTCGTCGACGATGAAGACCGCATCGCGCTCGGGGTTGATATTGAGCGAGAACTTCGACTCGTAGTCGGCATTCGTGCGCTGGCGGTAGATGCGCTTGTGGATCGTGAGGGCCTTCTCGTGGGCGTATTGCGCCAGCACCTTGGCCGCACGACCCGTCGGGGCCAGCAGCACGGGTTTGATCCCCAGCTCCTTGAGCGCTCCGACCAGTGCCGCGATCAGGGTCGTTTTGCCCGTTCCGGCGTATCCGTTCAGGACGAAAATCCGGGAAAAATCGTCGTCGGCGATGTATTCGGACAATTTTTCTATGATTTTTTTTTGCCCAGGGGTTGTTTCAAAACAAATTTTGGCGTAAATTTGGGTCGCAATACGTGTACTAAACATCGTGTCGGATTTAGTCAGCACAAAAATAACAACAAATATTAATTAATAAAATGAAAAAACTCATCCAAATCATTCTTGCTGTAGTCATCGTAGGATTGGTCTACATCATCTACGATCAGATCTCGACTCCGATCCGGTTTGAACAGGAGCTGAAGGACAAAAAGGCGCTGGTTATCGATCGGATCAAGGACATCCGTACCGCCGAGCGCGCCTTCAGAACCAAGTATCAGCGCTTTACCGGCAGCTTCGATACCCTGGTTTCGTTCGTGCTGAATGATTCGCTGGTACTCGAGCGCAAGATCGTCGACGAGGACGATTCGGTGGCCATGGCCATGCTGAAGAAGTCGGGTAGAAAGAATGTCGAGCAGTTCACCGTGGCGGTCATCGATACGATCTTCTCGCCCAAGAAGCTTTCGGCAGCCGATGTCGAGCAGTTCCGCTTCATCCCCGGAACCGATGACAAGGCGCAGTTCATCCTGGAGGCCGGCTTCACGACGGCTTCGGGTGTGACGGTGCCCATCGTCGAGTGCCGCGCTCCCTACAAGCTCTTCCTCGACACGGTTGCTTTCCGTCAGGACATCATCAACCTGATCGACGACGAGGTGAACAACTTTAACCGCTACCCCGGCGTGAAGTTCGGTTCGATGGATGCTGCCAACAATGAAGCAGGCAACTGGGAGTAAGACTCCGAATCCGATCCATAAGGTGTCCATTCAGCTCGCGTTGGATGGACACTCTTTTTCCACCCCGCTCCCTGCGGCGGCGGGGGAGGAGCCCGTGGAGGTCGAGCTGCTGACTCCCAAAACGATGCTGGTGCCGGCGGAGCTCTTCGACGAGGAGCGCGGGGCCGAACTGCTTGCGGCAAACGGCATGGCTCCCTCGGGCGACGAGTGCGTCGTGTGCAGCGATCCGGCACAGGAGACCGTTGCCCTGATGGCCGTTCCGGCTGCGGCGCTGCAGCCCGTAGCGGAGCGCTTCGGCGAGCGGCTCTTCTATACGTCGCCGCTGCTGCATGCCGTGGCGACGACAACGCCCGTCGTGTGGCTCTGCCTTCGTTCCGGACTTCTCTATGTCCGGATCTGCGATCCGGCGTTGCAGCTCGCCGAGGTGATTCCCGCACCCGACGAGGCCGACATCCTCTATTTCATCGAACGGCTCTCCGGCAGCTTTGAGCTCACGCACTACGCGCTGCGGGCCGCGGGTGACGATCCCCGGGCCCTCATGAAGCTGCTGGGACCTCTTTTCAGCGAGGCGACATGCGAATAGTCAGCGGCAAATACAAGGGCCGGGCGATCAATCCGCCCCGCAACCTGCGGGCCCGTCCGACGACGGACTTCGCCAAGGAGAACCTCTTCAACGTGTTGGGCAACCTGGTCGATTTCGAGGAGTGCGACGTGCTGGACCTCTTTGCCGGGACGGGTTCGATCAGCTACGAGTTCGCCTCGCGGGGGGCGCGGAGCGTCACGTCGGTGGAGATCAACCCGGTGCACTACAATTTCATCCGGCAGACCGCGGCGCAGCTCGGCATCGAACAGCTCCATGCGGTCAAGGCGAATGTCTTTCTCTACCTGAAAAACTGCACCAAGCAGTTCGACATCGTCTTTTCGGATGCGCCCTACGATCTGGAGGGCAGCGAGGCGGTCGTCGATCTGGTGCTGAAGGGCGATCTGCTGCGCCCGGGCGGCATGCTCATCTTCGAGCACTCGAAGAAGATGGATTTTTCCTCCTGCGCGGAGTTTTGGCAATTAAGAAGTTACGGCAGCGTGCAATTTTCTTTCTTCGAAAAAGGGTGAAAAGCCTTGCCGTTTCAAAAATTTATACTATCTTTGCACTCGCAATACCGAAAACGGTGCGTTAGTTCAGCTGGTTAGAATACGTGCCTGTCACGCACGGGGTCAGGGGTTCGAGTCCCCTACGCACCGCCAGCCGAGGGGAGGGGATGAAGCGACCGATCTCCGCCCGCAGAAACAAAGGGGTCGCCCAGCAATGGTGCGTTAGTTCAGCTGGTTAGAATACGTGCCTGTCACGCACGGGGTCAGGGGTTCGAGTCCCCTACGCACCGCCAGAGCCGACGAAGAGCAGCTCGGTTGCGACTGAAAAGAAGAGGTCGCGGTATAAGTAAAACGAGATGGTTACAGCAACCGTCTCGTTTTTTTCTTCTTTTCTGCCGGGGACCTTGTGAAATTTGTATCTTTGAATCATCTGATAGAAAAGCAAGGCCTTCCGTCGTGTCATTTTCGGGGCAGGCCGAAAGCATGTAAAGTTTGTAATAGTCAAAATTGGACGACATGAAAAATGCGGTTTCTGCGCGCTTGTTCCCGCTCTGCGGCTTTCTGTTTGCCCGGACGGATCGCCGGATCAGATTGTTTCTCCTGATAACCTGCCTGATGCTTTATATGCCCGGGTATTCGCAGCCCGAAGCGAGATGCGATACGCTCGGGGATGCCGTGGTCGTTTTTCGACCGAGGACTGTTGCTGATAACAATATGCCCATGGAGGTGACGGTCACCCGGGCGGGCGAAGCCTCTTCCCGGGAGGATTGCATCAGACAGCTGGAAGAGAGCTCCCATGACAACCAGACCGTAACTCGGTTCAACTATGACGCCGTACATGCGGTACGCACTGCGGAAGCCGAGAGTCGGATTCGCGATGCGATTCTTTCGGTCGTGCCCGAAGAGAAGTTGCGCGGAATTCGTCACCTGGTGATGGGCTTGATTTTATCGCCCTCCGGACAGATCGAATGAGTTTCCTTTTACCCGACCGAAATGATGTTGCAGCGATGGACGGCGGCCGATTATGAGACTCTTGACCGGATGCTGAAAAACGGGACGTACTATGCCTCCTGGGACGAGCCGATCCCCTGTTGCTGTCTCATGGAGTCGATTCCGCTTGCCGATGATAAGATCCACGCCATCATAACAGTCGACGGGCATTTCAGCAAGTTGACCTTACTGCTGACAAACTGGTTTGAGAATAAGGTGTGGTGGTCAAGTTCGCCCCTGTTGGCCGAGACCGGGAATACGGGAATCAAGGTCGATTTCCGGGATCGTTCGGGGATTGTTGCGACCTGGACATATCCATTGCAGGCGGTCGGAGAGCCATTTTATTCCGCATTCCCGGTCGAATCGATGGAAACGGTCCGCATGGAAGCCGACCTTGCGGATTTTTCCCGGAGACTCGGGGATACGCTGGAGTCGATAGAGGTAACCGTCGGCTTCCTGATGGCTCATCCGGCAACGGGCAAAGGATACAAAGTGCTGGATTCATTCGTGCTGAACAGGACGGATAACAGGCGATCCGCTGAACTGAACCTGCATCTCTTGGTCGAACAGTAGCCTGTTGCGACCGGCAAAGTGAAGCGTCCTGCTATGGCAAGTCCCGCATAAAGCGTGAAAAACGCTTCATGCGGAACTGCTGTCATGTTTCGGACAGAGGAAACGGTCAACCGGCCACCAGACCTCCGTCCACCAGGTAGTGGGAGCCGGTGCAGAAACTCGAGGCATCCGAAGCGAGGAAGTAGACCACTTCGGCCACCTCTTCCGGACGGCCGGCGCTGCCGCGCATGTAGAGCGCATTCTCCTTGCGCCAATACTCCTCGACGCTGCAATGGTTCTCCTCGGCAAACTTTACGAACAGATTGTCGACCAGCGGTGTGCGGATCGTACCGGCACAGACGGCGTTGACGCGGATATTCTGCGGACCCAGGTCGATGGCCAGGCTGCGGGTGATCTGCCCGAGAGCTCCCTTGGTCAGTCCGTAGGCGAAGCTGTGGGGCTTGCCCACGAACCACTGGTCCGAAGCGTTGATGACAATCGAGCCGCCTCCCGCCTCGATGATCGGCGGTATGGCCTCCCGCAGGGTGTTGACCGTGCCGTAGATATTCGTCTGGATCATCAGGTCGAGCTCCTCGTCGGCGATGTCGAGAATCGTGTTGCAACGGTGAATACCCGCATTGGCAAAGACGCTGTTCAGTGAACCGAACCGTGCGACGGTAGCCTCGACCGCGCGGCGGATGTCGCTCCGCGTGCGGGTATTGCCTTCGATGAAGAGCAGCCGCTCGGGGCTGTTCAGCTCGTCCGCAAGCGCGTGGGCCGCCTGCGTGTTGATATCCATAAAGCCGACGTTCCAGCCCTCGGCGATGAATTTTCGCACGGAGGCGGCTCCGATTCCGGTCGAACCTCCGGTAATAAAGATGGTCTTCATGTTTTGGAATTTCTATGAGGTTTTTTCAAAATGGTCTGTGCTTGCCGTAAAGTCGCTCCAGGTCGAGTTTTCCGATGCGGGAACGGATGGCACCGGGCTTGCGCCGGAAATGGGCGGACAGCTCCTCCTCCGTCGCCCCTTCGCACCACAGGCGCGTCAACTCCAGATCCTCCGCTTCGGTCCAGGGCAGATAGGCGTTCGGATACTCCTGGCGGCTGATTTAACAAAGGTAGGAAAAAATACGGAGAATTATGCAGACAAACGAAAAAAGAGGAGTTGGACCTTCATGTGGGGATATGGGGCATCGGGGAGAAGAAAGAGCAAGGTTCGATCTCCTCTTTCCGGATAAAGACATGCATCGGCCTCGGATGGCGTGTATCCATACTCCGGCAGCTTGTGCGGCCGGGTCAGGCGGCGTGCGGACCGTGCGTGCGGACCGTGCGTCGGGGCTTGGCAGGGCCTGGCAGGGCCTGGCAGGGCCTGGCAGGGCGGGGCTTCCTACGACTCCCTGTAGGCGGTCGGCGAGCAGCCGACCGCCTTCTTGAAGTAGACGCCGAAGAAGGACTGGTTGGCGAAATTCAGCATGTCGGAGACCTGCTGTACCGTATATTGCCCGCTTTTGAGCAGGGCCTTGGCCTCGAGAATCACGTAGTCGCGGATCCACTCCCCGGCGTGGCGCCCGCTGACGGCATGGATCACCTGCGAGAGGTATTTCGGTGTCAGGCAGAGCCGGTCGGCGTAGAACCCGACGCTGCGCTCGGTGGCGTAGTGCTGCCGCAGCTCTTCGAGAAAGCGGTCGAAAATCTGCTTTTTGCGCGAGCCTTGCCGGTGGTCCAGCTCCTCGACCCGGGGCGCCATCAGTTGGCATATATCACCGTAGAGCACCTGCAGATAGCCCTTCAAAATATGGTGCTTGAAACGGAAGTCTGGCTGCCGGAGTTTGTCGCGCAACGTCCGGTAGATGGCTAAAATCTCCGCCGTTTGCGCATCGGAGAGTTCGAGCAGCGATTGCCGTGCGAGAAACTTGCGGATGATAAGCGCCCCTTCGGAGTTCTCTTCCGCAATGACGTAGTCGTTGGATACGGCGATGATGGCGATCCGGCAGTCGGGCGACACCTCCAGACATTGACAGATTGCTCCCGGAGTTACAATCATCAAGGTATTGCGGTGCAGTTCGTATTCGTTCAGATTCGTGCGGACGCGCATCGAGCCTGCCAGACACAGTTCGATGATCGAAAATTGAATCTTGAATGGATACGGAGCCGAGAGAAAGGGCAGCATCGTCGGGTCGGTCGTCAGATCATGTGGCCGGTCCCCGTCGTCGGAATTGTCGGCGAGGATGATTTTGTTGTCAAAGACGCAGGCCCGCTCATTGAATTGAATGGCTGCTATGTTGAGGGCATTGAAGATCTTTGAGTCGGACATCGGTATGTCGTTTTTTGTTGGCAAATATACTTATTCAAACAATAAATTGGGGCGTTTTATCTTCAAAAAGCGTGTTTTACCATCTTTTAGGACAATAGATCCACAACATGCAACAAAAGGCTTTACGGAAAAAACGGGAACTTTGCCGACGTGACAACTCAAAAAACGATGATAGCGATGATGAAAACAAACCGATGGTGGATCGCTCTGGGGGCGATCGTGTTGAGCGCCTGTTCGGGCGGACGGGCGGAGGCGCCCTTCGTGCGGAGCGTCTCTGTGACACAGCCCGTGGCGCTGGGCGGAGAAACGACGCGCACCTTTTCGGGTGTGGTGAAGGCGGCCAACGAGGTGAGCCTGGGATTCAAGACAGCCGGGCAGATCGCCCGCATCCATGTCGCCGAGGGCGACTACGTGCGCAAGGGGCAGCTGCTGGCCGAACTGGACGATGCCGACTACCGGCTGGCGGTCGAGGCGCTGCAGATCCAGTACGACCAGCTCAAGGATGAGGTGGCGCGCACGAAGCAGCTCTTCGAGCGGCAGAGCGTCTCGGCCAACGATTACGAGAAGGCGAGTGCCGGACTGCGGCAGCTGGGCGTCCAGTTGCAGGCCAACCGCAACAAACTCGACTACACGAAGCTCTATGCCCCGACCGACGGCTATGTTGAGGCGGTGAACTTCTCGCCGGCGGAGATGGTCGATGCCGGAACGGCGCTCGTGACGCTGCTGGACGTCTCGCGCATGGAGGTCGAGGTCGACATCCCGGCCGTCGAATACCTCCGGCGCGACCGTTTCATCCGTTTTGCCTGCCGGGCGGCGGACCTCGGGGATGAAATGCCGCTGCGGCTTGCGGGGCTGCCGCCCAAGGCCGACGGCAACCAGCTCTACCACCTGACGCTGGCCTTCGCCTCCCGGCCCGACCGGCAGCTGACGGCCGGCATGAACGTCGAGGTGCGGATCACGCTGGCCGATACGGCGGGCC
>ULRR01026447.1_pt1 | contig 18079 bp, 18 predicted proteins | sample 1955651 | NCBI WGS metagenome assembly ULRR01 (sample SAMEA4835688, study PRJEB28245) | human gut metagenome | biome: gut microbiome; material: fecal sample | place: Denmark | collected 2008
ATTTAGCGGCTATCGCGCAAATCTCATCAATCCTGGCAGGCATGCCGTAAAGATGAACCGGAAGAATAGCTTTCGGTTTCTTACCTGTCTTCAAGATTCTGTCCTTAATGGCTTCTTCCAGTAAAACAGGGTCCATATTCCAGGTATCCTCCTCACTGTCGACAAACACAGGGGTAGCTCCCTGGTAAGCTACAGGATTGGCCGACGCACAGAACGTAAACGACTGGCAGATAACCTCATCACCGGCTCCTACACCAAGTTGGATTAATCCCAGATGGATAGCTGCCGTACCCGCAGATAAAGCAACAACTTCCTTATCCTGTCCTACAAAATGTTTCAGTTCATCTTCGAAAGCATTCACGTTGGGCCCCAAAGGAACAACCCAGTTCGTATCAAAAGCTTCCTTTATAAAAGCCTGCTCTTTGCCACTCATATGAGCCAGGCAAAGATAAATTCTCTTGTCCATAAAATTATATGATTAAAAGAAAACGATAAATAGAAAAGTAAGAGTATAAAAAGAAAGGTTATTTATGCCATAGATAATAAGGCACAAATAACCATTTTATGATATTACAAATCTTTTCCAAGTAGTGTATAAATAATGATTTTAATGTCATTCCAGAAAGACCAGTGATCCAAATATTCTATATTAATTCTCACTTTATTAGGAAACAGTACCTCGTCATTGTATTTTTGAGGATCTTCCTGTTGTGCTAATAATTCTTCTTCATTTCGATATTTCAAACTAGCAGGACCGGTTATTCCAGGTTTTAAGAGAAGTATCCTTCTGTCCTCTCCTTCCAATTTATCAGCATAGCCCGGCACATCGGGACGTGGCCCTACAAAACTCATATCCCCTATCAATACATTCCACAGTTCTGGTAATTCATCTAATTTATATTTACGTAATTTGGCTCCCAAAGGAGTAATACGGCTTTCGCCTTTTACAGATATGGAACTCCCCGAATGATTTACGGTCATAGAACGAAATTTGTACATAGTAAACAACTTACCATGCTGTCCTATCCTTTTTTGTTTAAAGATAATAGAACCACTCGGCATCTTGACACGGATTAAAATACTGATTACGATTAGAATAGGAGATAATAAGACTATACCGAAGAACGAGGTGCTACGGTCAAACAGAAATTTAAAAAACATATAGATTTTCTAAAAGATTATCTCAAGAATTTATAAGCAAATCGGGTTATACGGGGGATAGGAACCGACAATACAATAAAACGAGCAAAAACAAATATATAATTTACATATGATAAGTTCAATTTTTTAATAACCAAACATCTGTTTCTCAAATCAGATAGGCTTTTTGATAATCCACTTCTTCTTAAATAGAAATTACTATTTACACGTACGCGCACCAGCACTTGATCTATATTGGCAAACTTACACCCTGACAAAAATCCATTTAGCCAAAATATCGTATCCTCATCTTTATCCGTATCAATAGGGTATAAACCTGCTTTATGGAAATAAGATTTTCTAAAAACAACACTCATATGCGCCAATGGATTCCTTTTAGCAAAAAAAAGTTTCATTTCCTCATGTGTTAAAGGATACTTTATAATTCCTATACATTTTTCATTTTCATCCATTTCTTCAATATAGCCTCCGCAGATGTCTACATTTTTACACCGTTTCATATAGGCTATTTGTTTTTCAAATCTATCAGAAATACAAATATCATCAGCATCCATACGAATGATATAATCATAGTTTTTAGTTAATATAATCGTTAATAGCTCATTCAATGAATATGCCAATCCATAGTTTTCATCTCTACTATAAACATGAAATCGACTATCATTCAATTCCATAAAAAAATGTTCTATATCATCCTCAACAACTCCATCATATTGGATGTAAACATGAAAATCTTCAAATGTTTGTTTTAGCAAGCTGTCAACGCATTTTGCTACATACATCAATTTATCATTTTTATAAATTGACATTATTACTGCCACCATTATTTATTATATAACGAGTTAATACCTTACATAAATTTTGTATAAAACATCTTCCTAACAGTTTTTTTATTCTGTTTTGTTCAATGGTCAAACCATCATTATAATTCTAATCAGATAATATCTCCATTAATGAATTAAAACTATAGGCTCAAACACCTGGAGTATAATGATAAAAGCCAAATCTCTATATTGGCAAATATATGTTTCATAATCAAAAGGGAATGATACTTCAGCATTAAGGAAATACACACATTCACCAAAGAGTATCCGCTGTCATGGTTCCCAAACTACCGTCCTATCAACTGTAGCATCCATCTTTCAGGTAAAAGCCCCTAGATGGACGCTCCTTGTGGCACTACTTCCGCTTTGCAGTAGATGAAAAGTTTTTCGAAATCACTGCTGTTATAAATATGTTTTCATGTTTTGAACTACAGTAGCGAAGGTCGTTGTTATTATGTTTCTAAACAATACGGCATTTTGAGACGCTTACCGACATATTTTTATTTGTATCCTCCACAAATTTTCTTAACTATATTTTTTAATCTGACTCCGCCTATTTTCAATAAGATGGAACGCCACTTGCGCCTATATGCAGGTACCCACGAACCAGAAAAATGATGGATGGTGTGTGAATTGTCTGTCAAATACAATTTCTCATCCACATGAGACTTCGGACAGAAATAATCTTTCGGATAAAATGTTATCACACCCGGAAAATCCTGGAAAGTATTATTCTGTTTCAATCCTAACGGCAGCATATAATTGGTCAGGGTCACCACATTTGTAGTGACATCCATCCTGCCATCCTCCTTGGTAAAATGCCGTTCTTCATAATAAGCAAGATTTTCCTTGGCCCACACACTTCCCTTTTCAGCACCCATTATGCCGGTCGGGATATTATAATCATCCTCAAAGCCTGAAAAAGCGACATGGTGTAGAAAGGCATCCAAGGGTTTCAAGACCTCTACATCAGTATCCATGTAGATACCTCCCTCTGTATACAATGCATACAAACGAACTACATCGGTAACAAACGCAAATTTCCGATGGTCATATGCTTCACGTACATAAGGATAAGCATTTAGGTCAAAATTATCTTCATTCCATTCTTTTATTACATAATCAGGTAGATGCTTTCTCCATGAAGAGATACATTTGCAAGCCAGTTCTGGCATTTTTCCATGGCCGAACCAGCAATAATGAATAATTTTAGGTATCATAACATAAAAGTTACATAAAAGTTATATATGCATGAATTTGCTCAATTTCAAAGACACTTTCTGCAAGACAACAGCAGTCAGAATTGACAAGATAAGAACCCATACAACATTCATCCATGAAAAAGGGGAAAATGCCATCAATGAAAATGGTCCCAATATGAAAATATGATGGGTTATATACACCTCATAGGAATTATGATCCACAGCTTTCAACCATTTATTGCGGAATGAGCAATCAAAAAACTTTGAATAAAGAATCCCCATCTCAACAAATAATAGAGCACTCACCGCATGAAACAGTTGGTTTTTAGAATTTTCATAGTCCAAAATTTCATTCCAGGAGATTGTAGCAAGGGAACCGCCAAACAATGCTACAATCAAAGATAAAATCAAGTTTTTTTTCCTGCTTGTTTGCCCCCATAAATAACAAAGCGCATAAACAAAAAAACACGAGAATACGCTAACCTCAATCTTAAACACAAAAAAATTCATCAAAGACAAAATAGTGAAAATATATAGCACCATAGAAAAGCGGCGCAAATATTGCAATATAGGTGTTGCTAAATAACACAAGGCAATGATGGACATAAACCATAGATGAGACAGCCCAACAATACCGTTTCCTACTATCCCCTGTAAATCAACGACATGTACTATTATTTGACTTACACTGATTTTCTCAGGGACAAATATGTAATAGAACGGAATACATGCCAATAGAAAAAGTATATAAGGAATGTACAGTTTCTTAAATCGGGTTTTGAACCAGTGACCCCAATCTTCTATCACCTTACATCCATAAAGATAACCACTAATTGCCAGAAAAACCCATACTCCAATGTTGAATAACCAGCAATAGCGATTATTATAAGCTTGCAACAAATGACACACTATGATACTGAACATGGCCAAAATTCTCATAATCGAAATGGCTCCACTCTCCGATTGCCCTATGCCCCTTGATTCCACCATGCTTTTATATCCTGTCCAATACATTCAAAATTCGATTGCAAGCCTGCCCGTCTCCATAAGGATTCACGGCTTTGCTCATTCTTTCATAATATTCCTGATTCTCTAAAAGGGCAGAAACTTCATATACAATTCTATCATAATCCGTTCCTACCAACTTGACCGTACCTGCTTCTAGTGCTTCAGGGCGTTCCGTGGTATCACGCATCACCAAAACAGGCTTTCCCAGACCTGGAGCTTCTTCCTGAATGCCTCCACTATCCGTAAGAACAATGGTGGACTTTTCCATAAGGAAAACAAAAGACAGATACTCCAATGGTTCAATAAAAAACAGATTGCCCCAACCCGACAAATCATCTCCAAACACTTCATGAATGGGCTTACGCACATTGGGATTCAAATGCATGGGATACACGAAGTCTTTCTCCGGGTATTTTTGTGCCAGAGCCTTTACCGCAGCACACATGTGAATAAAACCGTCCCCAAAATTCTCACGCCGATGCCCAGTAATCAAAACAAGTTTCCTGTCTCCAGCCAACCTATCCACATCATACCCCGAGTGCCTTAATATACGTTGCAATTCCGTATTCAGTTGCATGTCATTCGTCATTTTATCAACAACTCTATATAGTGCATCAATAACGGTATTGCCAGTCACAGTAATTTGTTCTTTCCTAATCCCTTCTGCCAACAAATTCTGCCTACTCAATGGTGTCGGTGCAAAATGATAAGTCGCTATCCTACCCGTAAGTTGCCGATTCATTTCTTCAGGCCAGGGACTGTAAATATTGTGCGTACGAAGTCCTGCCTCTACATGTCCTACAGGAATCTGCTGATAAAAAGCAGCCAAAGCCGTTGCCGTAGAGGTCGTGGTATCACCATGCACTAATACAACATCGGGACGGTTCTCCCTCAACACATCGCGCATCCCAGTCAATACACGAGCTGTAACATCATATAAATCCTGCCCTTGCTTCATGATATTCAAGTCATTGTCAGGGATTATATCAAATATATGTAGCACTTGGTCAAGCATTTCCCGATGTTGTCCGGTTACGCATACCATTGTCTGAAATTTCTCAGGATATTTCTGAAGCTCCTTTACCAAAGGAGCCATTTTTATTGCTTCGGGACGGGTGCCGAATACGAGCATAATTCTCTTCTTATACATAACTATTATAACCCAGTATTAATTATACAATTGTAATTTTATTTTTTTAAGATTATTCAAAAATCTGATTATTAGATAAGTAAAGCGCCAAGGCATATATTTTATCAATATACAAACCCACCTATCGCGTAACGATAACGGCATACTCATCCCTTTAAGATTCTTTCTCAACAAAGTTCCATATCTTTTATAATCCTCAGAAAGTTCTGAAGCAACAATCAATAAAATAAATACTCTAACCTTAAAACAGTCAAAATACTTCCAAACCTCATAAGAAACATTATTTTCTCTAAAATAACAATCCATCATATCTATTGTCTGTAACATATTCTCCTGAGATGTTATTGAAAGTCTGGTACAATAAGAATTTTGATTACCCTGATAATAATGATAGAAAGCCCGTTTTCTATAACCGACAGATTGTGCACAAAAGAACAAACGATAAACAACAGAAATATCCTCAAACATATTTAATCCTTCAATGTAATTTATCCTATTTTCTAAATACAATGACTTTTTGATTAATTTGGTACAGGTTCCGCCATGCATTTTCCCGGCAAGCAATAATTTCAAACAGTCAATACCATTTGATGCAACATTTTGTTTACAATATATATGCTTACGCTTGTAGTCTGCAATATAATCAAACATAAGTATATCACATTTCGTTTCCCTTACAGAATTCAGCAATTCCTCGCAGGCATCCAATTCCAGCCAGTCATCGCTGTCAACAGTCAACACATAATCTCCTGTCGCATGATTTAAAGCTGTTTGCCTAGATGCCGCTAATCCTCTATTCCTGCTATGCTCCAACAACTTCACTTGGGAGATGCGATGAGGATATTTTTTCAACAGATTCAGCAACTTTACAACACTATTGTCTTTAGTGCAATCATTCACAAAAATGAATTCTATGTGATCTTGTAAAGTTTGCTCAAAAAGCGATGTAGCACAACGCTCAATATACTTTTCAACCCCATAAATGGGGACTAAGACAGATAATAACATTTCCATTTATTGTATAGTACCATTTAAATGCCCCAAAAAAGAGTAAGCAAGCCACATGTTACCTCCTAAATAAGCCATTAGCGAACACAGTAACAGCACCCTCCTAGACACAATGAAATAAGCCTCCGACAATATTATCGCAAAGGGTATAAAAATCATATATAAAACACGATAAAACAGGACTTGGGATTTTATGTCAGAAAAAAAAAGAGTCAACGATGTAAGGAATATTAATATTACAAAGACAAAATACCGTTGGATTTCCCATGAAAATTCTTTCTGCTTTTTCTTCCAAACTAACTCATAAACTAAATAAGCCATTAGAATAAATAAAGGACTTCTCACTGAAGCATCTACAATTTTCTTTCCGAAAGGCCTTGCATAAGATTCTGCCGAAAAATACTCAGTGCCATCTAATTGACTCAAATAAATATCTATATATGGTAAGATAAGATTGTTAAATATAAAAAGCAATATGATACAGCAACAACAATAAAACAAAAACCTTTTCCTATATAAAGATATAAATGTAAAAGGAAGAAGTAGTACTAACACTACCAAACTTTTATGACAAAAAATAGAAGAAAAGACACAAACTGTTCCCCACAAATATCCGATAAAACGCATTTTATGAGTTGGTTTTACCCAAAAGGAATAACCATAAAATAATAAGCTTAAGCCTAAACTAACTCTAGCATAAGCAAAAAACAGGATGCCCCAAATGACAAAAAATCCCAGCATCCTGAAACTATTAATGGCTAAACGGTGAAATAAAGTTCTTAATAGTAACAAAGCTATTCCCCAAACAATAAATCTAAATAAAATATATCTACCTTCAATCTGAAATAAAATCATATCATATACAGGTTCCAGACCCGAAAAGCTATACATTTCATAAAAATCAAGTTTTTCCCGATAATGCAACCAATCCCCGGAATAAAGGCTATATAAACATAAAAACAGTAAAAAAAACCAAGTCAAAACATATCCATTATCTTTCCGACTTTTATTACCAAACAAAGGGAACAGATAATACAACGACAAGGAATTGTAAATCAAGATGTTTAATATTATACAAAAAGGATAATTCATATCTCAACACAAAGTCATCCATTGATACAAAGCTTCACAAGCCTTGCCTGTTTCATACGAACAAAGAATCCTCTTATTAAATTCCGTCAATTTACTTTCGTATTCCTCTTTGTCAAACTGACTGATAACATCAAATAATTCTGCATTATTGAGAGCCAATGGAAAAGGTAATTCTTCTAACCTGAAATAGGTGCCACGATCATAACTTTCATAATCTGTAGCATATATAAAACACGGTTTATGTAATAATGAAAAATCAAATAAGGAAGAAGAATAATCAGTAATTAAAACATCTGATATACAGAGTAATTCATGCATATCATGATAGTATGTCACATCCAGCACCCGTTCACATTGACACAATGCAGAAACATCAATACCAGCCCTGCAAAAATTTGGATGTAAGCGCAAAAATATAAACATGGGCGAACCAAACTTTTCTTCCAAGGCAGGCAGTACATCATCCCAATTGAATTTATAATATTGCAATCCCATATCCTTACGAAATGTAGGAGCATACAATAATATTTTTGTATTTTTGGGTATATCGCATTGCGCAAATATCCGTTGTTTTAGTTCTGTATGATCTTGGAATAGCACATCATTCCTAGGAGTACCTTTTTCTAAGATTTCACCATCATACCAAAACGCACGTTTAATAACTTCTGTTCTAAATTTGCAGCCAGACAAAATCAAATCACAAATGGAAGAATCATATTTTGCTTCATTTATATAACTTAAAGAAAGGGTTTCTTCTGCATCTTGCTCTATTTTCTTTATTCCCATACTTGAATGCCAAGTCATCACATATCGCTGCCCTTTCTTTTTAACAAAAGAGCTTTTCCACAAGCCTGTCCGAGTATTTGTAAAAAGAAAAGCCGATGAATTTAATATTAGCAAATATTTCCAAGTACGCCACCTCACTATCTTTATCTCTGAAGGTAGTTGAGAAACATCCACATCTTTATTAAAACACCAGTATAGTTCAAATTTACCAGGATGTTCTTTCAACAAATATTCTGTAATATATCGAGGGCTACATGAATACTTTGTATAATAATAACTCCAAGATAAAATACGCTTCTTATTAATACGGGTGAAACATCTAATAAACAAAGAAAGCAACAGCCAAAAAACATGTTCCATTCTATACAAAAATCGATACATAATCATTTTATTTTGATATTTTTTCTCGCAACATTGTACTTGAGATATCAGGCGTATATTGAAAATATATCACATCTGAATTATGGCTCTTCAAATAGGTTTCTACTTCGTTAAACAATGCATTTCCTTGCCAATCATCACCAACAAACATAACATCAAATTTATATTTGTTAAATGCAGCTATTTTATCGCGATTTATTTGCGGAACCACTTCATCGACATAACGAATAGCCTTCACTATTTCACAACGATTCGCAAATGGTATTATTGGAGTCTTATGCTTATACTCTTGTACCAATTCATCTGTACTAACACCTACAATCAAGTAATCACAATACTGCTTAGCCTGTCTCAAAATACTCAAATGCCCTATATGAAACATATCAAAGACACCCGTAGTATAACCCAATTTATATTTTCTCATTTCTACAATATTATTAATTTGACTGTTGATAAACTATCGGTAACATTTTGACCGTAAAAGAATGTAAATAGTAACATATTACTAATAACACAAATGTCATCCCTAAAGCCTCAATTATTGAAACCTTACCGATAATGAAGGGTATAAACAATCCTTGGAATCCCAAAATTGAAATTAAAGATCTCGAAAGTTTTGTACATAATTTAATTTCGAAAGAAGGAGATATAGAGAATAGCATGATACTCCCAATTATACCATTCAAATAAAATAAAATCGGACTCAAATAATTAGGAGTTATTCCAAAATCACACCCCATCATTGAAACTCTTCCATTTATAATAGTTAACAGTATTGTCATAACCAAACTCATAGGGAAAAATATATAATGATATTTCCACTTTACAAAGTATCCCATTATATTTTTAGAATAATAGCCAACATAATAAAATGGAAAGGCCATCAATACATTAGCGATCCACAGAATCCGAATCTGAAATAGCATCGAGATAGACCAAAACAAAACAAACATAAAAAAAAGATATATATAAGATATTTTTATTTTCAGAAAAAAATACAACTCCATTAGCAACTTGCAGCCACAAAGCACCAATAAAAACCAGCAATAATGATTTGCAAATTTGCCCCCCTTTATTATGCCACATACAGTAAACCAAATAGACATATATAAAGTAGAAAACCAATCATCTGGCTTTTCACGAGAATATAATTCCTCAAAACTCCAAATACCGGATTGGTATAACGGAATAGATAGAGTTATAAATAGTAATACAAAAAATAGTGTCGGAAACAAAAGTCTCTTCAGATTCTGCTTACCTTGTTTATGCAACATACCACTCACAACAAAGAAAAAGGGCATATGAAATGCATAAATGTACAATCTAACATCAGAACTATTCACAAAACAATGAGCAAAGATGACCAGAAACATCGCCAAACATCTTGCAAAGTCAAGATAATAAATCCGGTTTTCATTGCCTGATTTTAATACAGAAATCTCACTATTTGAACTTTTCATAGTAATTACGTACTAATTGAAATATAGAACCCCTTTCTTCCACATTTAACCCCACGAAAACCAAAATTATGGCAGTCAGAAGCAACGTTAATAAAATTTGGAAAATAGATAAAATAGCCCCACCTAACTGATAATTAACCACATAGGCTATCAATAATGTAAAAATAGCCACTTTTACACAAGGGAATAATACACAGGTCACATATTCACGAACAGAGTAAGAAATAAGTTCTTTCAGTAAATATAAACGAACTACATGAACCATGACAAGAACAAACAGACTAACATACATCACACTTTCAGGTTGGAATCCTATTTTCAGAACAACATAAGACAAAGGGACTATAAACAATATAATGGAACTGCATATCATCTGGAATTTCCTCATACGCCCTGTAGCGTGCACGACCGTAGTAAGAGGTGATGCAAACGATTCAGTCAAAGCAATCAATAAAGACAAGATGGAGAACAAAGCCGAAAGAGGAGGTATATCTTCCCCAAGCCACAACGACAATATAAAATCTATCTTAAACAACAAAGGAAGAGCCATCAACCACAATAATAAAAACGAAAAACGCGATATTCTATAAAATAATGAAATCAATCCGAAAATATCACTGGCCGCATAGGATTTTATCATTTGGGGTCTTGCTGCCAGTTGAAAGTTTCCTACAAATACAGTCACCCCCGATTGTATCTGAAAAGCAATTCCACGAGCCGCATTGACCGTTGGTCCAAAAAAGATATTTAATAATATATTTGCTCCCTGCTCTTTCATTAAATGTGCCAGAGACCCCAAAATATTCCAACCGGAAAAACCCAGCATCTGCTTCATCACCCCCCTATCAACAACCGGAGAAAAACGAAGATATGCAAATCTTTTATGTGCAAAAAAAATATAACAGATAAAGATTCCACCTGTAACAAGCAACATCAATATTGCATAGCAGATCAAAAGGTCATAAGATATCTTGACTAAAAAATAAACGATTAAAAACTTAAAAAGTACCTCGCAAATTCCAATATATGCATAAAATTCCATCTTCTCATTGGCAATAACTATAGCATCATAAGGTGCACGAAACAAGGTGATTATCAACATAAAAACAGCACTTTGATAAACCCAGTTGGCCGCAATAATCCTATCTGATGGAATATTCATTGATGCATTCAGAAACCATAGCCCCACAGTTTCTGCCAATAATAGTATCAATAATGAAAGCCCTATCTGAATGGATAAACTAACCGAAAACATCCGCTTCACTTTGCCTATTTGCTCTTTACCCAGTTCAAAGTTAAAAAAACGCTGAAAACCGTTGGCTATAGATGTATTTAGAAAAGAAAGCATCGAGACAAAACCAGCTACTACATTGTATATACCAAAATCTCCTATCCCTAAGGCCTTCAATACTATACGGGAAGTATACAATGTTACCAACATTATCAATAACATCCTGAAATACAAAAACAAGGTATTTTTAGCTATACGCTTATTATTAATCGAAGACATAAACAAACATCCAGAAACATGGGTACACACCTATCATCTATTTATATTGAGATAGTACTAAAAATAAGCACTAAATTTAGGGAATCCCTCCCTTGAAAGGGCACTTGCATGTGCCCTAAACTGAGTTAAGTTAAAAATAACGTTTTGAAATAAACATGAGCTCGTAGCCGAATTGATTTTGTCAGGAACCATATTACCATAGTCCTGCACCCGTTAAATGTTTTTTAAACAAATTGCATAATTGAAGCCTATTATCTGAAACATACCCCAACTAACAGAAGCGTCAGCTACCTTCCTGTTGATTTTACGAGTCTGCTCTAGACGGTCATATTCACTGATGCCGCCTTTATAATATAGCCTACTCTTTAAGAAAGCAAATCTTCCAACATCGCATTTGTTACCTCCCAATTTTGAATCAAACCTTCGTCATCAATGCTCATACAGACATAATCTCCAAAGCTAGTATCATCTTGACCGAATATATCTGGAACATAACCTTCCTTCTCTTTTATAAGTTTTTTATTAGAATCGTATATCCTATAAATACCCTCATCACAAACTTTATAATTGACACGAGCTCTGACACCTTTAGGCCAATTAAGAACACATCCCTTTTTTATGTCCACTTCAATTAACCATCTACGACCGATAACAAAAGGCATCAAAGGAGCTTTCTCGTTTTCAAGAATACCATTAACTTCTGCATCTTCAAAATGTCGGACTCTAAAATCCGCTTTGATATACTTTACATCAACCTCTTCAGAGGCTGAATCTTCTATATATTCCCAAGGATAGGGATTATCAACCACATTCTGGAACTCCTCGATAGCTTCCTGTTGTTCAGTTGTGAATGATACGGAATTCCAAGAAGCGATAATGGCACGCCCCTCGTCCGCCAAAGGCTCGTCGAACACTTCACCATAGCAGGCGGTAAGCAGACGAAGTTTCAATAATGAAGCGGGAAGGACTTCAAGTATATCCCAACAACGATCCAAAACTTCCTGGACATGCTTCTGTTTTTCTCCATGATCTACGAATGAGGCATTGTAGCCCATCAGCAAAGCAAGACAGATATTCGCCCGCTCTTCAACTGTAGAACCTTTTACACCGGAATTATACAATGCCGTGGTCAGGCGATAAACTTCGCCATTACGACGGGAAAGATCGTCGCTATAGACAGGACTCCCGTCCATACCCAAATACATCAGATCGTGCGCCGCACGCTGAAGAGTAAGTGTTTCTTCGGAAAGAGACATAATGATTTATGATTTATTATTTGATTACTTCTATGAGATCAGGGTGAATAGTAGCCATGGCAACAGCGATGACGCCTTGTATCTCGACAACCACACGCCGGTCCCGCGCACCTTTCACTTTCAGGAAAATACCTTCCTGCCCCTCGAAGTCACCACCCGTGACACGAACTTTAGTACCTTTAGACAAATTCAGCTCATCGGGCTGGAAGTACAGAAGATGGTCGTTATAGGTACCGGCAACGGCAATGAAACGCTGCATCTCGCTGTCCGAGATGATAATCTTCTGACCGCTACGGGTATCAGTGATATATTGCAAATAAGTTACCTGAGATTTTACACGCTTCACATCAGAAGGGCGGGCATGAACAAAAAGCAAGTTATGGATCACCGGAACCAAGGCACGAACCTTCTTCCCTTTCTTTATGCTGATCTTGTATTGCATGGGAACAAAACAGCCCATCCCCTCTTTTTCAAGTAGATGCATAGCATCTGGCTCTCTACGGTAGGTGGCGCGCATCGCATACCATATTTCGGTTTCTTTATCCACTTCCATTTTAGGGGTTATTTCAGAAAAGGGTGTTCTCTCGGGGCTTTGAAACCCTTACACATTCCTGAGTTTCAATCACTTGCGAACGCTTTATGTAAAATACGACAAGCTTTGCGTCCCTCTTGCCAACAGATTTTATGAAGTAGTTCATTACCTTGAAGGTAAAAAGCTATAAACGAATCAGTTAAATAGAAATATTATCTTTTAATCGTTCGTTTTTTATGCGTAAAGATTTTTAAAATCCTCAGGATTGAGATAGGTATAAAAAGAATTGATATTAACTAATATTTTTATAAAATCTTTATCACTTATATTCAATAACTTAGATAGATAAAACAGACATTACTAAAATATTTTTCATCAAACATTTTGTCAGTTAAAAAAACACATTTATCTTTGTGCACATTAAACGAACGTTTTTTGTACACCCATCAAATACTACTACAGTAATCTATATATCAAACACTTATCATCCAACAAACATCTTATTTTTCACTTATTACGCGTTCTATTTTCACTCTTCATATTTATCTTATACTTTTGCACCTTTTTTAACACTGCAAATATCAGTTAACAAACAATCAACATATAAACAAAATGGAAAGTAATAAAAAAGCGAAGAATCTAAAGATTCTAACCAGAGAAGTAAGAACTATCGTATTGTAAAACAGAGAAATCTAAAGAGAAAAGGAGTGAGTGACGTCAGCATTATTAAAGAAGAATGGCTGGCAGAGCGCAAATATTTCGGAAAAAACACCCACATATATGTAGGTGCACTCAGAGCCTTCAAATTAGGGGCTTATAGAGGAATCGGAATCAAGACAATCAATGATTTAGCAACACATTTATTCGCAAATGGAGATATGTTAAAGCACAACAAAGAAGAAGGTATTCCGCTGAAATTAAACAGTTTAACTACAGAACTAAGAAAAGTGTGGGCAGTGATAAAAGTGGAAGATACGGAAAACATAGATCCTTATGGATATGACGTGACATTAAATCCATAATAGTTCATTCAAAAAAAAGAGGCGACCTTTGCACAAAATAAAAAAAAACGCAATGGAAAACTCTTTTAGAATGTCGCTATTCATGCCCCCTATCTCTCCGATAAAGGACAAAGCAACCGGAAGGATCGTGAAAAACGCCACGCTGACTCCACTACGCACAGTGGAACTCAACGAAGTATACAAGTTGGTCACTGCAAACGCGAAACTTGCCGCGCTCACGCTTGCTGTACGAAACGCCGTACAGCAGGGTGACGACAGTGTCTGCCGCCTATTGAAGCAGCAGACACTGCCCTACGTGACCCCGTGCGGAGTCTTCACCCGACGCAGAAGCGACTGTATAGAAGAGACGTCAGGACTCGTGGTAGTGGACGTAGACCATCTCGAATCTAACGAAGAAGCAAAAAAACTGCGCCAACTACTATTCGAAGATCCCTATCTACACCCCGCGTTAGTGTTCATCAGTCCCACCGGAAAGGGTGTGAAAGCCTTCGTGCCCTGCGCACCCGGACAAAGCGCCACAGATGGAATCCGCTGGGCGATGAGCTATGTACACTGCATGTACGACACCGACCACCGGAATTCGGGTAAAGGAGTGGATACCTCAGGAAAAGACCTCGTACGCTCCTGTTTCCTGTGCCATGACCCGGAAGCGTTGATAAGAACTGAAAAGGACGAGTTATAAATTACGAATTACAACAATCAATGGAACCACTATCTTCATTGCACCTACTGACCGAAGCCGTCAGAAATGCGGGAGCAGACATCGCACCTACCTATCAAGAGTATATACAACTGGCCTTTGCCATCGCCACCGACTGCGGCGAGGCAGGGCGTCAGGATTTTCTCGCCCTGTGCAGCCTCTCATCAAAGTATGACCATCGGGCAGCAGAACAACTATTCAGCAATGCGCTGAAGACCGGACATAACGACGTACACATAGGCACCGCCTTCCATCTGGCCGAGCTGTGCGGTGTGAAAATCGAATATGAAAATCCAGGCACCGTTGGTACAGTTGGTACAGAAGTTCGCCCACCTTCTGGCACACACACACGCACACGCGTAAAAGAGGTGTACTCACAAGAGAAAAATGACTTCTCTTGTGAAGAAGAGACTTCGTCAGGCAGCGCTCCGCTGTCTCCTCTGCCCACTTTCGACAAGAACATCCGATGGCCTTATCCCCTGGAACACATCATGAGTTGCGCCACCTCCGATGCCCAGAGCGACGTCCTGCTGCTGGGAGCACTCAACGTTTTGGGCGCCACCATGGGGCCGCACGTCCGGTGCGGATACGGAGGAAAGATGGTATCGCCCTGCATGCAGACTTTCACTTCGGCCAACTCCGCATCCGGAAAAGGAGTCCTGTCGCTGGTACGCCTGCTGGTAGAACCTTTTCACGATGAGATACGCAAGCAGGTGGCAGAAAGAATGGTGTGCTACCAACGCGACAAGGCAAAGTACGATGCACTGGGAAAAGAACGGGCAAAAGCCGAGATTCCGACACTGCCGCCCAACAAAATGTTCCTCATCTCAGGAAACAACACGGGAACGGGCATCCTGCAAAATCTGATGGACTCCGATGGCATCGGACTGATATGCGAAAGCGAAGCCGACACCATATCCTCCGCCATCGGCTCGGACTACGGACACTGGAGCGATACCTTGCGAAAGGCTTTCGACCACGACAGGGTGGCCTACAACCGGCGCACCGACAGGGAATACCGTGAAGTAAAGAAAACGTATCTTTCAGTACTCATATCCGGCACTCCCTCACAAGTGAAGTCACTGATACCTACTGCCGAAAACGGGCTTTTCTCACGACAGATTTTCTACTACATGCCCTCCATACGACAATGGCAAAACCAGTTCGACCGGAACGACCGGAATCTGGAAGAGCCCTTCACCAAGATGGGGGTGGAATGGAAAGAAAAGCTGAAGATCATCTATATGGGAGGAATTTTCACCCTACACCTCTCCGACGGCCAGAAAGAGGAATTCAACCGGCTGTTCTCCCAACTCTTCACCCGCTCCGAATTGACAAACGGCAGCGAAATGTCGGGCAGCGTGGCACGTCTGGCTATCAACATCTGCCGCATCATGGAAGTGGTGGCCATGCTGCGTATGCTTGAGAGTGAAGATATAGCCACGTCACCACATCTTTCGCCCGACCCCGGCACTTCTGCCGATAATCTGAAAGACCACATCGTAAGCTTATGGAACCTCGACATCACTGAAGATGATTTCCACGCCGTGCTGTCGATGGCCGAATGTCTATATCGCCACGCCACCCATATCCTTTCCTTCCTGCCCGCCACCGAAGTAACCCGTCGGGGCAATGCCGACCGGGACGCACTGGTACAGTGTATGAAAAAGAGATTCACACGGATTGAATTCCTGCAAAAGGCTGAAGAGATGGGCATAAAAACCGCCACCGCTTCAACCTGGCTGAAACGGATGCTGAAAAACGGGCTGGTGGAGAATATGGATGGAAAAGGAACTTATCAAAAGCCCTGATAGATCTTATCAAAAACCTTGATATAACAACGTGCACTATAATATAAAACGCGTACGTGCGCACGTGTGTGTGTGCCAGAAGACCGGTGAACTTCTGTACCAATCCCCCGTTCCCCTTTGCGCTGCCAAACCTCACCTTTACGCCGCTCAAGTCAACCTTTATGCCACTCAAGCTCACCTTTACGATGTCCAAGCGAACCTCAGGGCTCCCCCAGTGCGCCTACTATCAGACTCACCTGGGCAGGCGTGTAAGAGCGTGAACGGGGAGAAAGCCCCAAGGCGGACAGACCGTCACGCAAACCGGGATAAAGATCAATCCAATGTTTCAACTTACGGTAAGCAGCCTCCGGACAAAGATCGGGGCAATAGAGTTGGGCTAGTTCAGTACGCCCATAGGTACGGATTGCAAAAGAGTTCATATCTGATATTCATGTGTTATATTTCATCAAAGATAGACATAAATCATGACATTATCAAAGATATATATGTAAATAACAGACTAAAACAGACCTCAATCGACTCTAACAGTCTGAAAGTGACAAACGCCTATACCGACAATATTACCTTTGCATTGTTGAGTTCAACATCGTGAATCTTTTAAATTATAATTGTTTAATCTTTTAAATTATTTATCAAATTATGATTCGTTACAAAAAGTATCAAGTGACAGGCGAAAACAGCCTACTGAAAGGTCTCTGGTATGCGCGTCCCGTAATTGAAGAGACGTTCGACATCGAGAGACTTGCCAAACACATGTCCAACCACAATACTCCCTACTCAAGTGGCGTCATCAAGGGAGTGTTGACAGACATGGTTTCCTGTACCAAGGAACTTATTCTGGATGGCAAGAATGTAAAAATGGACGACCTGGCAATTTTCTCCGTAGGGATTGTCAGTAAAAAAGGCGCAAAATCTGCCGCCGACTTCTCATTGGCTAATAACGTAAAGGGGTTGAAACTCCGCGCCCGTGCCACGGGTGAGCTGAGCAATGCTCAGATTAATCTGGAAGGGCAAATGAAGGAGGCTTCCATGTACACCGTGGGAGGAGGCATCTCCTCCGGCAACACTCCCAGCGGTGGTTCCGGAGGAGATGGCGGACTCGATGAAAACCCGTTGGGATAACTCCTGATTCGCATAAATTATAAATCATCAATCATTATGAATGAAGAAAAGAAG